>Ga0074198_1000047_pt1 | contig 208133 bp, 179 predicted proteins | sample EPASupsiteSAE323_FD_64527 | JGI IMG/M metagenome (GOLD analysis project Ga0074198, IMG submission 64527) | Bioremediated contaminated groundwater from EPA Superfund site, New Mexico - Sample SAE3-23 | ecosystem: Environmental > Aquatic > Deep subsurface > Groundwater > Contaminated ...
GATAATTTCCTGGACATTCATAATATCCAGACCAAAGCTCTCCTGCCCCAGAACGAAGGTTACCAGCTGCATTTCATCCGAGGAGAATCCATTATTAGCCATTTCAATCCCTCCTCAACCTCTTCTTCTCCCTTCACCCTTCGAGTACCACCCCCTACGGGTACTCCCAATGTGCCGAAAGCGGCACGAATTAATGTTGCTGATGCACCTAGCGGTGCTACTAAGGTTGCACCCTTCGGGCACTACTGATGCACCTAGCGGTGCTATTAAGGTTGCTTCTCTTCCTAATTAACCTGCATCTCATCGGCTATGGAAGCAATTTCCTCGATGGCATTGGCCAATTCGTCCGTAGCCTTGGCCTGCTCTTGCGCCACCCGCGATGCTTCTTCGATCTGCTCGCTGGCTTTATTAATTACGATCACTACCTGTTTAGTACCTTTTTCAGCCTCTCCGGAAGCAATTTGGATTTCATTGATTATTTTCCTGAAATTTTCCCTGGTAGCCGATATGGATGCCAGACCGGCGGTGACTACCCCATTCTTCTGAGCGGCCAGGGTCATACCGTCATCGGATTTGCGCGCTGCAACTTCCGACTGGGCAATCTCTGTTGCCACCTTGACCATCTGCATCTGAATATCCCGTACCAGGTCTTTAATTTTGTCGGCGTTTTCCGCCGATTCGGTAGCCAGGTTTCTTATATCCCCTGCCACCACCGAGAAACCGCGGCCATGTTCACCGGCTGTAGCGGCCTCCACAAATCCGTTTACCGCCAGCATATTGGTCTGGATGGATACATTCTCAATCGTATCGACTATTTTTTCAATGCGGCGGATCTTATCCTGCAGGGCTTCTATGGCTGCATTGGTTGCATCATAGGATTTAATGCTATTTTTAACGTCATTCCAAACCTTAACCGCTCCCTTGCGGCTCTCTATCATCACCTGGTCGGCTTCTTCAAATATTTTGCCTGCCTGGCCGGCCTTTTCAAATAACTCCTGCGATATTCCCCTAATATCATCGGTCAGCTTGTTGGCCTTGTTCGCCTCTTCTTTAGCTAATTCGGTTCCTCCCACCATCTGATTCAAGGCAACCGCAATCTGGGTAGCCGAGGTGCTGACCTCTTCTATGTTGGCGGATAATTCTTCAGCGGTAGCGGCAACCTCCTCAGCGGATTTATTTATATTGGTGGAGGTTTTCAATTCCTCCGCCATTTCCGTTAATTCCTGAGTGGCTATGTTAACCTCCGCCATGGCTTTACTTTGTTCAGCTACCCCTTTGGACGATTCCTGGGTGCTGCTAAGCAGTTGTTGGGCCGCAGAGGCAATAGTTTCGCTGATAGAAAGGAAATCATCGGATTGATTCTGTACCTTAATGGACAGTACTAGATCTTCTTTAACTATTTCAATATATTTTGCAAACAATTCGCCTACTTTTCCAAAGCCTTCTCTTACTACCTGATCCATCCCGCTTTCGGAGCGATTGAAGTCCTCCACGGCCGTGTTAATGTCTTTTACCACTTCTTCAACCCCGGTGCGAATTTCATCTATGACCCCGCGGATGTCACGGGCAGATCGTTCCGATATTTCCGCCAGGTTCCGTACTTCATCGGCCACCACCGCAAAGCCCCGTCCGTGTTCTCCGGCCCGGGCCGCTTCAATAGCGGCGTTTAAGGCCAGCAGGTTGGTTTGATCGGCAATCATTACCACCGCCTGCACTATATCACCGATCTGGCGGGACTGAACCTCTAATTCTCCGATGCGTTTACCTGACTGCATGTTGCGGGCTGCCGCTTCCTTGATCTGTTCTACTGTAGTCTGCATCTGCCGCACTGATTCCTGAACGGCAATGCCTCCGTCGCTGGCTTGTTTTTCCAGTCCGCCTAATGTTTTCTGTACCGCCTGCGCCGACTTGGCCATTTGCACAACAGCCACCCGCATCTGCTCGGCGTTGATGCCCACCTGTTCGCCCTCTAAAGCCACGTTGTTCATCAAGCGGGAAAACTCCTGAGCGGATGCATTGGATTCCTCAATTCCCGCCAGCAACTGTTCCGATGCCGAAGCAATACGCTCCGCCATGGCCTGCTGCTTGGCCATGGTACGCGCTTTGGTTTTTTCCATGGCCATCTTTCGGGCCAGTTCTCTCTTTCGGGCTACATCGTCATCATTGTCCTTCTTCATGGTAATACCCGTCTTTTCGCTATACTCTACGCTGGATGGTCTCTCTAATCTTTTTGCCATATGTAAACCTCCCCACTCATTTCATCAAATTATTATAAGGTTAGTTCCTCTGCTATCTGAGACCTGGCTGCCGGAACAGTAGCTTACTTCGGTTATTTGCACTTGATTTTCCCTGCCTGTATCCAGATCCAAGGCGGATACATTAAGAATGCCGTTTCTGTCTATTTCAAAAGTCACCAAAATGTTAGGCTCTCCAGCCTGAGCTTGCTGTATTCCGGCCAGGTGAAATCTACCCAAAGAAACATAGTTCCATTCGCTGGGATCTCCCAGTTCTTCACGCTGCCTTATATGTATAATCACCTCCTCTTGTTGGTCTTGCACAGTTGTAAACAGTTGGGACTCGACTACCGGATAAGGTGTATTGGCCGGAATAAGGGGGATAAATTCCCCTTGGTCATCCTCTATTCCCATGGTGTGGGTGGTGACATCGTTAAGTTGTATATCTTCAATGTCTCCGGAGAGCATACCCGCCTCCAGAGCTGCTCCCAAAGCTACTACTTCGTCAGGATTGATTTCCGTCCGGATTTCTATGGGTCCAAATATTTCGCCTACCACGTCCTTAAACCCCGGCATACGGGAGGATCCCCCGGCCAGAACCACTACGTCCACCCAGCTTACATCCACTCCTGCTTTGAGCAAGGTTTGAATAATCAATTCACGAATGTCTGTAAAGAGATCCGTACAGAGGTGGTTGAATTGATCTCGAAATATGCTCTGATTCAAATGAACCGGACCGGATGATCCTACCGTTATATAAGGAATTAATATTGAGCATTCATTGACCGAGGAAAGATCAACCTTGGCCTTTTCAGCATTAATCTGAATCTGTTGTAATGCTATGGGATCTCCCGACAGATCAATTTCACAGCTTTCCTGAAAGGTACCCAGAATATATTGCCTCAGACGATTGTCAAAATCGATCCCTCCCAGGCTTGTAGAACCTCCGCTGCCTATCACCCGGCATACCTGGTCTGCATATTCCATCAAGGTGATATCAAAGGTTCCCCCCCCAATATCAAGCACCATTATATGCTCCTTTTGCTCCAATTCGGAACTATAAGCCAGAGCCGCCGCAGTGGGCTCATTCAGCAGTTTAAGTATTTTTAGGCCCGCCAATTCTCCAGCTTTAAGGGTGGCTTGCCGCTGGTTATCGTTGAAATAGGCCGGTACTGTGACCACTGCCGCTTCAATAGTCTTACCCAGATAATCCTGGGCATATTTTACTAATTTACGTAAGATGAGCGCCGATATCTCAGTGGGGGTATAACCTCGCTCCGATATATGAACCTGGTAATCCGAACCTACATAACGTTTAATACAGCTAATGGTACGATCCGCCTTCAGAATCAACTGGGAACGGGCCAGTTCGCCTACCATAACCTCCTGGTCATTCTTAAAATAGACCACCGAAGGAGTTAAGCGGTTGCCGCGTTCGTTAATAATAATTTCCGGCTTGCCTTCCCGGTTGATAATTGCCACCAGGGAATTCGTAGTTCCTAGATCAATGCCTACTATCACTGCGCCTTTCTCCCTCCCGGAAATATACTGAAAATCGAGTAACTAACCTCCGCTTGCCAGCTTGATCAACTGCAAATTTTCCAAAGCCACTTGGTTGTCCGGCTGCAGCAACAATGCTTGAGTCAGAAATGTGTGAGCACTCTCCGGTTTTCCATGCTCGCAAAGTATAACCGCCGCATTATTAAGAGCCTGTGCTGCCAGAGCTGAAACGACCGGCAGACCTCGCCAGGCAGATTTCTCCTGACAGTCAATTACCCGGCGATATAAATGATAAGCCTCGAATATGTTTCCCTGCTCATCTTCTTCAATAGCCTTGGCCATTAAAGATGCAACACTATTAATATCTGATGAATCATGGGCCGGAGACGCAGTTCCCTCTCCGGCGGTTAGAAGCAAATCCAGACCCATACCCAAATTTCGTTTTACTGCCATTCTAATCACCACTCCTGGCTATAACAGCTTCGGTTAATTGCCGATAATCAGCGGCACCCCGGCAATTGGCAGCGTATTCAAAAATTGTCTTACCAAAACTGGGGGCTTCAGCCAGTTTGATGTCATTGCGCACCGAGGGCAACAGGCGGGATTCACCAAAATTATGACGGATCTCATCAACTACACTACGGGTCAAATTAGTTCGCATATCACATTTTATCGGTACTATCCCCATTAATCTCAGATCGGGATTCAGACCCGCATTGACTCTATAAAGAATATTGGTCATCTGCGCCAGTCCATCCATGGAAAGAAAGGTTGGTTCAATCGGTATCAAAAGCCAATGAGCCGCCACCAGTCCGTTTACGGTTATTAAACCCAGGGCGGGCGGCAAATCTATTAAAATATAATCATAATCCTTTTCAACTTCCCATAATAACTCTTTCAATAGCGACTGGCTGTTCGGTCGGTTGGCCAGTTCAATCTCCACTGCTGATAGATCAGGCTTGGAAGGAATCAGGTCAAAGCGTTTTTGCGAGCGAATAATAGTCATGGATATTTGTTCATAATTAGCCTGATCTGCCATCCACAGATGAAGCAGTTCATACAGGCTAGCCTGGAGTTGATAAGGCAGGATACCGCAGCTGATAGTTGATTGGGCCTGTGAATCAGCATCCACCACCAGAACCCTTTTACCCTGCAAAGCCAGAGCGTCAGCTATGTTGACCACGCTGGTAGTCTTGCCACTGCCGCCTTTACGATTAGCCAGAACAATCGTTACTGCCATTCTGCAGCCTCCCAAATTCCGGCAGAATTATACTCCTGTAAAAGTTGGGACGGATTTATGATTAAGACAACACTGCCGTCTCCCAGAATGGTTGCGCCGGTATAAACTTTAAGACTGGCCAGTTCCTCACTCAGCGCTTTGACCACAAATTCCTGTTCTTTTTGAAAACGGTCTATTATCAAGCCATATTTAAGCCCTTCGGTCTTAATAACAACAACCGCTATGGAATCATCTGCCGAGCCTGAACCATCATTAATTACATCGCTGCGGCCCAGGCCAAGTATGTTTCTTAAGTCCACCAGGGACATTATTTCACCTCGTATATCTGCCATCATGGAGTTTTGATAGGAGCGAATTTTTTTCCTGGATAGTTTGACGGTCTCTTCTATGGCTTCGAGGGGTATGATAAATATTTGCCTGGCAGCATCGACCATAAGACCGCGGATAATTGATAAAGACAACGGGATTTTTAAAGTGAACGTAGTTCCAACATTAATAGCGCTGGACATGCTTATCAGTCCCCCGACAGACTCAATATTGTTTCTTACTACATCCATACCCACTCCTCGCCCCGACAACTCGCTTACCACCTCTTTGGTGCTGAAACCGGGGGCAAAAATGAGGTGATAGGCTTCCTCATTGCTCATGTTCTCAACCTGTTCGGCTCTGATCAAACCCTTTTTCAAAGCTTTCAGCTTCAACTCATCGGGATTCAAACCCTTACCGTCGTCAGCTATTTCAATAACCACATAATTGCCCTGATAATATGCTTTAAGAGAAACCGTTCCGGTAGGTGTTTTCCCGTTTGACTCCCGCACCTCCGGTGCTTCAATGGCATGATCGACAGCATTGCGCAGCATATGTACCAGGGGATCATTGATGGCTTCGATCACATTCTTGTCCAACTCGGTGTCTTCGCCTTCAACAATAAATTCCACTATTTTACCGGCTTTTTTCGAACTATCACGTATAGTTCGCGGGTAGCGCTGGAACAACATCCGCAGAGGAATCATACGGATCGACATAATGGAATCCTGAAGCTCATCAGATATACGGGCCAACTCTCCCGCAACCCCTTTGACCTCACGGGAAAGGGTAGGCATTTGATATTCCATACTAATTTTGCTGGAAAGGTGATAAATGCGGTTTTTGGATATTATTAGTTCTCCAATCATATTCATGAGTCTATCCAATTTTTCCTGACTGACCCGGATGGATTGTCCGCTAACTTCAGATGTGCCGCGAACCTGCTCCACCTTCGCTGTCTCACTGCTTTTAGCTATTTGCTGCTGGGCCATCGCTATTTCGATGTCTCCCCGCTCAACCATACCACTTTCTACCAGAATCTCGCCCAGTTTCTTTTGCTGGCTTAAGGCCCATTCCTGCTGCTCCGGGGTCAGCTTTCGTTCAGCCACAAGTATTTCCCCGAGACGCTTTTCGCTGTATTCGGCGGGCACATCCGCCAGCCTTCCCCGTATATCGTTTATCCGATTTTCAAGCAACTCTTTGATCTTGAGGTAATAACTTTCCAGACCGGCAACTAAATCATCGGTCAACATATCCTGACCTGGAACAACAGCAGTTAGACTAGCTATCGATTTGTCGACACACTGCTCCACTTCCCCATATGCGAGGTAGCCCGCAGTAGATTTCAAACTTTTTAATGCGCGGATGTATTGCTTTATCCGCTTGGGATTAACCAGCTGGCCTATTTGTATAGAAGCCAGTAACCCGGATATGGAATCGAGCGCCTGGCTGCTTATATTTATAAACGCCGCTAACTGACGGGGCATTTTATCGTCTTCCTCGCTTTCCCCGGCATGGGCAGGTTTGGTTTCCTGGTTGATATTAGATAAGGATTCGATTCTTTTCAACAGATTTTCGGTAGGAGATATTTCTTGAGAGGGGTCGGTAAAGGCGGAAGTAAGGACTGCGACCTTGTCAACCACCTCAAGGATTAGATCAATTGCCTCGCTGGGTAAAGCCTGAGATTGATTTCGAAATATCTGCAAAAGCGTTTCTATTCCGTGGGTTAGATCTTTAATTGCCAATACAGCATCTCTGGGCTTGTCAGCATCCTGCATACTCGAAATAACTCCGGCTCCACCTTTAATACTATGGAAGCCACGCAAGATGGCGTTTAATATCTCCGGATCACCTTTATGTTTCTCAAATTCCATGCATTTGCTTTCAATCGTATCGAGGTGTTCAACGACCTCCTCGATAAAATCCGATGCCATCTGATCCTGCAGTTGAGACATCTTCAGGGTACCACTTTTGTTGACTGCTTCAACCATTTGTGAATTGGTTGCAGTCTCTTCGTTCGGTTCTTTTTTTGAATTGATTTCTGTACCTTGCTCAGCATTTTCCCGTAGTTCTTCCGCTTCACACACAAAATCCCGAAATCCAAATTCATCGATTTCAAGTTCGAAGGCTTCCTTGGGAGGATTCGCTTCGACATCCTGCAAATGGGCTTGCAGTTGTCGTACCTGCATATTAAGTATATCCACCCCGCGCAATAAAATATCGATAATTTCCGAGCTAGGCGAATACAGTCCCTTTTTTATATCAGTTAAAAAGGATTCCAGTACATGGGCAGTGTCTTTAATCGGCACAAAGTCCAGAAAACTAGCTACACCCTTTACAGAATGCATAGCACGGAAAACCCGATCAATCAAATCCTGGGCAAAATCCATCTCCAGCCTGAGTATTCCTTCTTCTATCCCGTTCAGATGTTCAGTCGATTCCTCAACTATACCATGCAGTATATCAAGGTCATCCGGCTCAAATGTGAATTTCAAGACGTTTATCCACCTTTCATGACAGTCCGAGTAACATACGGATATTCTCCAGCAGCACATCAGGATCAGTGGGTTTTACTATATATACATTAGCTCCGGCCTCAAAACCTCTCTCCCGATCTTTAAACTCATCTTCAGTAGAAATTATAATAATAGGCATGTCTTCATATTGAGGATCTTCTCTCAAGCGTTCAATCAGGGTATATCCATCCATGTTGGGCATATTAATGTCGGTAATACAACCCACCAGTTCCTGATTGCTGCCATATACCTTCTCCAAGGCATCCGCACCATCTATGGCGGTAATAATCTCCAGACCGAGAGTTTTAATTATATAGCTATGGAAATTGCGAATCATTTCCGAATCATCCACTATAAGTACTTTTTTCCCCATATATTCCCCTCCTTTTCCACAAGAGTAATTCAATGGTAAATTAGATTCACACTGATGCTGCTATATCTATGTTTGATACACGATTTGTCCGTCCAATCGTTTTACTTTGAAGGCAGAACTAATACGGCTCAAGGATTCGGCATGACCGAGAAAAATAAAGCCCCCTTTGTTAAGCATGGCATAAAACTTCTCTACAACCTGTTTTCGGGAAACATCATCAAAGTAGATCAGGACATTGCGGCAGAATACAAAGTCATATTCATTCTCATAACGCAGAGCCCGCCGGTCCATCAGATTAACATGCTCAAAAACTACCAAATCCTTAACCTGAGGTTTGACCTGAAACACGCCCGGTTTGGGATTAGAAAAATATTTGCCCAGATAACTATCCGGCACATCTTTAACCGCCCGGTCATCATAGATACCGCGCCGAGCCATGGCCAGTACGTTTTCATCAATGTCGGCACCCTTAATCAGCACGTTCCATCGGGTAAAATCATCCAGCATTTCTCTAATGATGATAGCCAAAGTATATGGTTCCGCCCCGGTGGAACAACCAGCCGAGAATATCCTAATAGTCCTGTCGCCCTGAGCCAGTTTGCGTTCTACAACTTCATCCAGGCATGCTTCGGCAAAAACCTGGAGCTGGGAAAATTCCCGGAAGAAATATGTCTCATTAACAGTCAACAGGTTCATTAGTTCCTGAAATTCCCGACCGTCACGATCAAATAGTTTCAGATGCTTGATATATTCGTCTATATCATCAAGACGGCAGGCTTCCATACGTTGCTGCAGTCTCTTTTTTATGTAATAAATCTTGTTGGCCTCAAAACTGATTCCGGTACGTTCGTAAATCAGATTCCGGAGCTTCATAAAATACTCCAAAGGCAGTTCCAATCAAATCACCTCACCTGTTTATTAGTTCCAGCGACCTTTCAATGGCTTCCAGGATTTCATCGTCTTCCACCAAATCCTTCAGCCGGACCAGTACAGGTCGGGCATCTTCCTTGCCATAACGTCCCAGGCCTTCCACTGCCCCTTGGCGAACCAGCTTAATGTCTGAATTGCTGTGCTCAACCAGCAGCGGAAATATCGCTTCATTTTTAAATGCCCCCAGCATAACCAGCAATTCGTATTTATTGATATCATTGATACCTGAATCAATATAATCTTTTAAAGCCGCCAGCCAATCATCCATAAGCATATCCAGTTTACTCCGGTACAGTATTCCTCCTAGAGCGTTAATTATTTCTTTATGCATCAATTGCCCTTTATCTTTCATTAAAGCAATGATCAGAGGAAGATCTTGCTCGGTACCCTGACAGGCGATAAATTTAAGATAGGAATACAGTTCCAGGGGACTGATCAAATGGCTGTGGGGATAGACTTCTGCCACGCAAGTAATCGATTCGTTATCACCTATTACCGCAAGAGTTTCGAGGCAGGCACAGCGTAGAAGCAGATTGGAGGTGGTTTTAAGCAAGGTATTAATCCGGGCAGTATGATCGTGAGATTCCAGGCGTCCCAGATACTCGACCGCTGTAATTACAATGTTTATGTCTACATCATCCAGGGTCTCGGCTATTAAGTCCTGGGCACTTTTATTACCAACTTGCAGTAACACATCAATGGCAAATTTTCTTACATCTTTATCAGGGTCAAATATTAAGAGCCGGATAGGTTCATAGCTGTCTTCACCCTGTGCTGCCAGAATGTCTATGCCCGCATTGCGAATGAAAGCATCATCACAACGGAGAAGTGGTATTACGCTGGCTACCAGTTCTGTACCGTTCATGGTCTTTAGCGCATTTACGATAGCTTCTTTGACAAAACGCGAGTCTTCCATCTGCAACCTGTCAACCAATGGGACTATCCCTTCGTTCAAGCCCTCATAGGCGATGTCCTCTGCGGCAAAGGCCCTTTTTCTCTCATCTTCCGAGTTCAGATCACTAATATATTCTTCAATCACACTCATGAAACAACACCTCCTAATCAATGTAGGTCCCCGGAATTGTCAGTCTACCGCAAGATTGATTTAAATACTAATTCCATATTGGTCGTTTCTATATATTAACAGGACCATATTGACCTGGTTGCTGGTTGAGCATCATTTTAAGAAGGCCTTTTCACGAATGGCATGCTCTGCTTGGCTGCAAATATTTAGTAACTTAGGACATAAGTCTTTGGCTTAGAATATTATACTATACTTCGCATCTAAGTGACTGATTTCCTCTAAATATTATCAAATTTTTTTATACTTTTTCGACATAATATCCAAAATAATTTTATATTTAGACAAGGATTTTTTAACACTATTCTATGTGACGGTTTAAAATGATATATTAATCCACCTGTTAGAAAACCGGCTTGAAACGTTGGGTCTGTACCCGTTAAAAATATTTAGGTTTTCATTTCGGAAGGAGCAGATAACAAACCGTAAAATTATTACAGTTTGTACTCCTCATCAATGTCGAACAAATATATATAGGTATCCTTCACTCTTTGCGCAAGTATTTTTTCCAGAGCCACCCGGTATAGTTCCAATTGGACCCGGTATTTATCGACCACTTCTTCCGTCTTACCCGGGACGATGCGGTCGGTCTTATAGTCCACAAGAACCAGGCCTTGCTCTTCGTGAAAATAAAGGTCGATAACCCCTTGAACCAGCAGCTTTTCCTGACTCTCCTGCAAATCGCCAAAGATTTCCGAAGCCGTACAGAGCAGGTTGAAGGGTGTCTCGCGGTATACTCCGTCAGACTTTACGACCCGCTGTCCCAGTTCGGATTCGAAAAACTTCAAGATTTTTTCCGTATCGACTACCGCAGCTTCATCTGCCCGCAGCATTTCCCGCTGTACCATTGTGGTGAGCTGGTCAACAATTTCTTTCTTGCTCCCTACCCGTTGGAAATCCAGGTGCTGCATAACGAAATGCAGGATGCTGCCTTTAGCTGCCGGGCTGAAAACGGTTTGCTCTTCGAGAGCACTTTCGGGACTCAGAAAACGGGGATACTTATCCAGGCGAACTTTACCGACAGCCGTACCATCATGATCAGAAATACGTATATTTTTAACATCGCTGACCGATACTTTTGAGGGTATTTTCGCCGCTTCATTAAAAAAGTACTGCCAGTTTAGTCTGTCCCAGACGATTTCTCTTTCCTGGGATTCAGGGAGAATCTTATTATTATGTAATAGGTCTCGTATTATGTTGGCTTCCTGCTTGGCCGATTCCGCTCGAAGACCGCCGGAACGGTTGATGATCCGTACCTGCCAGCGGTGACGGTCGGTCGACATTTCTGTGCTGGTCTCCTCCAGACCTGCAAGTTCCCGTATTCCTCCCCCATCCGGGTGCCGCATAACTACCGGCCCTATCCAATCCAAATGGCAATTGGCGCGCGCAAGTTGAAAAGGGCTGATAGCCTGGTTCCATTTTCCAGCTATAGCTGGAAGACCACGCCGGGCACCTATCATTATCAGCCGGTCGCGGGGACGGGTGCAGGCTACATAAAGAATTCGCATTTCTTCCGCCAGGTTTTCCATACTGATCCGTTTTTTCATAACTATCCGGGCAATAGTATTCCTGCTTACACGCAGATCAGGATTTATGAACTTTGATCCCAGGCCCAGATCCTTATGGAACAGGATTGGAGCGCTGCTATCCCGGCGGTTAAACGACCTGCCCAAACCAGCAATTATAACTACCGGAAACTCCAGGCCCTTACTTTTATGAATACTCATAATACGAACAACATTGTCGTTCTCGCCAAGTATTTTGGCCACACCCATATCACCGCTACCGGCCTGCATTTTGTCAATGAATTTAATGAAATGAAATAGGCCTTTTAATGATGTAGTCTGGAACTGACCGGCACGATCGAAGAGAATGCGAAGATTGGCCTGGCGCTGCAGCCCTCCCGGCATGGCGCCCACATAATAGTAGTATCCGGTTTGCAACAGGAGCTTCCAAATAAACTCATCCATCTTGCTGAAACGGGCTTCTTCTTTCCATGTATCGATCTTATCTATGAACTGCTGTAGACGGCCCTGTAAATCATCGTTATGGCTTAGCAGATATTCCTCCAGTGCCTCATAGTAGCTTTCCGCCCGGCTGCATACCCGGATAGCTATCAGATCGTCAATACTAAACCTTCCTATGGGAGAACGCAAAATACTTAACAAAGGCAAATCTTGCCTTTTGTTGTCAATGACTTTCAATAAATTAAGAAAGATATTAATTTCCAGGGTCTGAAAGTAGCCTTTATCTGCATCCACATAGACAGGAATTCCCGCTGTTATCAGGGTCTCAGAAAAAACATCTGCTGCCTGTCGGGTGGCTCGCATAAGCACAACTATATCCCGATAATCCAGAGGACGGCAATGACCCAGCTTGGAGTCATAAAAGGACCGCCCGTACAATTCATTGATTCTTTGGGCCACAACCTGGGCTTCTACTTCCGTATCTCCTGCCTGATCCTGTTCTTCATCCATATCATCCGTTGTCCCTGAAGGGGCGGCGCCTTTTTCTATTAGCAGCAGTTCCAAAGGTATTGAACCGCTATCCCCGCCCTCATCCAGTGTACAGTGTATCCCCGGATTTAAACGGGCCTTTTCATCATAATCAATCTCGCTCCATTCCCGGGACATAATCGACTCAAAGATGAGATTAACCGCATAAATTATTTCAGCCCGGCTGCGGAAGTTCATACAGAGGTCGATACGGCGGTTGAGAACTCCTGACCCCTCCTGAAAGTTGTGATATTTATGCATAAACAGACCGGGATCAGCCAGGCGGAATCGATAAATGCTCTGTTTTACATCTCCTACCAGAAAAAGATTGGCTTCCCTTTTTATCCGGTTTATAATAGTCTCCTGAACCAAATTGCTGTCCTGATATTCATCCACAAAGATGTAATCATACCTGCTTTGATACTCCCGGGCTACCTCCTCATGAGCCAGAACTTCCAGGGCATAATGCTCCAGATCGTTGAAGTCCACAATGCCTTTTTCGGTCTTTTTCTCCCGGTAAGTGAAGCTAAACAATTTTACCAGCTGGTGTAGATATGCCAGAGCCGGATACAGTTCGTTTAACTCCCGCCGGAATTCCTCCGGTGGTTGATACAATATTTCGGAGCACAGAACGTTGATGATCTTCTTCCCCTGATCCCGTAAGCTCTTACACTCTTCCTGTAATAAAGGCCGGGTATCTTTTGCGACTCTGGGAAGACGCGGGTAATCAACCTGGCTTAACTGCTCGTAAAAAGCGTCCAATCCTCGGGACAGCGCTTGCCCTAGTTCTTCCACCATGTTCAGATCTGCATTTATGGCAGAACGGTAGGTATCCGGACCTTGAGGAAGTTCGGTAATTTGCAGGGCCGCCTGGAGTAGTTCCCTGGCTCCAGACAACTCCATCCGCAGTTGCTGCTCCAGATTTTGCATCCAGGCGCTTTGAGTAAACTCATCGGCCTCCATCTTATAATCGTTCACCCGATCCTCCAGCCACGCCAGCGGCTCGGGCTTGCTCTGGATGAATTCGTAACTTTTCAATACCAGATCCTGCAGGGGGCTGTCATTTTTCCCCCCGCCAAACATTTCCACCAGCCTAAGAAAAGTGGGGCAAGCTTGCTCATATTCCCGTTCCAGCATCTCTTCCATCGCTTCCAGCTTCATGATAGAGGTTTCGCTGCTATCCCCGACCCGAAAATGGGGATCAATTTCTATCAAATGGAAGTATCTTCTCAGGATATCCTGGCAAAATGAATGTATGGTACTTATAGAAGCCCGGTTTAGTAAATTAATCTGAGTTCTCAGGTTTTCCTGATTCTCATCCTGCTTGTCCAGTTCGGCTAACAAGGTTGCACTGATTCTCTCCCGCATTTCCCCGGCCGCAGCATGAGTAAAGGTCACGACCAGCATCCGGTCGATGTCCACCTTATCTTTTAAAAGCAACTGGATGATACGTTCCACCAGCACAGCAGTCTTGCCGGAACCAGCCGCCGCCGCTACCAGCAAATTATTGTTGCGGGCCTCTATAGCTTCTTGCTGTTCCTCCGTCCACTCCGGCAACAGTTGCCGCCTCCTTTTCCATTCCGATTCTGCTTATAACCTCTTCATCAGTCAAAGGACGTATCTTTCTATATTTGTTATCCTGCAGGCTTTGATCGAACTGACAGACAGCCCGGTAAGAACAAAATCGGCAAGCAGTCCTTTTGCTGTCGCTGACCGGTTCGATTCTTATCCTGCCCTTCATTATTTCCCTGCCTATACCCTTTAGTAAGATATTGATATGCTGAATAAGCGCCATGAATTTTTCATCGGCCAAAACCGAAGAATTCCTGGCAAAGCTGCCATTCTGGTTGATTCCCACCGGCAATAGTGCTGAATTACCGGTCAGGTCATGGTCCATCTGTCGAACTAACCTGACATCCTCCAAAACCAGACCTTTAAGCTTAAGTTTTTTAGCAATTTCCTTTTCGACAGTTTCTATAAGTTTCGATTCGGTTTCAATCAGCGGGTCGTCGATGCGGAAATAGAAAATTCCCGCCGGTTTTAGCTGCTTACGCTGCAACTGACGGTTGCCGGCTAGAATTGCCTGCAGGTAAACTAAAAGCTGCAGGTTTAATCCGTGATATATATCGGATAGGCTTAAATCCTGATAGCCGGATTTATAATCGATAATCTTTACATAACTGGCATCCTCCCGGTCCAGTAGATCAACCCGGTCGATCCTTCCCACCAGATAGAGCCTTTCCCCATCTTCAAGCTCAATTTCTACCGCCGGGAAAAGACCGTCTGGTCCAAAACTAACCTCGTATCCCAAGGGAATAAAATCCCCTCTTTGGAGATGCTCAGTCAATATCCAGGCGGCCCGGCGAGCTATTCTCTTAAGCCGTTGCGTCAGGTAACGATAGCGATGAGTGCTGGCAAAGACCCCATGACCATGCTCGGGCACCAGTTCATCCATAATACTGTCCATGATGCGTTCACAATCAGCTCGCTGTAATTGAGGCCAGTTTATCCCCTCCTGCTTCAGCCTTATGGCCAGAGACTGCAGTCCGTCGTGAAACAACTCTCCCACATCCGGAGCCTGAACAGAAAATATTTTACGTTCCTGTGGTTTGAGTCCATAACGGACAAAATGAGCAAAGGGACAACTTACAAATTGCTCCAACCTGGAAACTGTGGAATGAAAAGGCGCCGGGAAAAGCCGGTGCGCATTATCCGCACCTATATAATCAGTCTGATTGCGATGAAACAAAGCTTCAAGCAAAGACTCACGCCGCTCACGCCAGGCTTCCCGGGCATTATACCATGCGAAGGTATCCCACCAGATATCATCAATCGAGTTACCATCAAGGTATAAACGGAGGTTTTCAACCAAATATTTAAAAGTGCTATCCGGGTTTGATATCTGCCGCATCTGATCAGAGTGTTGCCGAAGCAGATTGGTCTTTACCGTCAGTCCTGAAAATATGGACTTGATGCGGTCAATCAGCAGTGAAGGCCGCAGAGCCTTACCCTCCAGATCCGCCCCGGCAAAGGATAGTCCCAGGTAGTCCCTGGGTTTGGTAAGAGCGGTATAGATTAAAAACCTTTCTTCCGTAAAGCTCTTGTACCGATCAAATCCCAAATCCAATCCCCGGGCCAGCAGCAGTTCTTTCTCATCTTCGGATAAAATACCCTCCTCTTCCTTGCCGGAAGGTATTACCCCGTCATTGACACCGACCACCAGTAGAGCCCGGATTTCATGACTTTTGGATCGTTGAATGCTGCCTACCAGTACCTGGTCTATAGTAGTGGGTATAATTCCCACTTCTTCCGACAAAAAACCTGCTTCCAGTATGCGCAGGTAATCTTTCATCCTCACTATTTGGTCGCCCAGTATCTCATGCATCTGATCGAATAGTTGAAGGATTACCTTCCATATCTGCGCATTTTCTTGAGCCAGCTCAAAGCGGCCCTGGCGGTGAAGCCGGTCTATCCAATCTTCCAGCCGCGCCTGGATTTCCATTTCTTCCAAGTATCTGTAGTTCGCCCGGATGATTGCGGCGATTGATTTCTTGCCTTGCAGGTCTTTTTCCAGTCTCTGCAGAGGCTCAACAAATATTTCCCGTGCCCGCTGCAGTTGTTCCCGGGCTTGGCTGTCGTCCGGTTTGAATTCCTCCAGCCAGGTCTGACCCTGAATCCCGTAGCGAAGAACTGTATTCTCAAGCTTTTCAATCTCCTCATCATCCAGGCCGCTTAAACCTGTTTTAAGGCACCGGAACATATCTTCATAACGATACCCCCGCCGCACAATTTCCAATGAAGAGATTACGAATTGAACCACGGGATTGTTCATAATATCCCTTTTCTGATCCATAAAAAAAGGTATGCCATACTCATCGAAAACCCGTTTGAACAGAGCTCCATAGCTGTCCATGTTATGACAGACCACCGCTATGTCCTTCCAGCGGCAGCCCTTTTCCCGGATGAGTGATAATATCTGCGTGGCCGCATATTCTACCTCGGCGTTAATGTTGTCGGCCCCGAATATTTCCAGGTTATGGACATCTCCGGCGTAAATTCTATGGGGATAGGCGTATAATTCAGTCTCCAGGTGCAAAATTTCAGTTTTTTTGCCAGCATCGGCTTCCAGACTATTCACGCAGATGATTTCTTCAGATAATCCGTGTTTCCGGGCGATCTCCCTGATTTTTTGCCAGCTGCGGCGCGATAGGTCAAATAGGTCATGATCCCTGGCCCGGATGTTGATATCCAAACTCAGGCTGATGGTAGTATCACAGGCCATACTTATTATTTTGTCTAAGATTTTCAAGCTCTGGGGAGAAAAAGTGGTGAAGCCATCCACCCATACCCTGGTGTCGTGCAGAATACTGGAGCTTTCAATTTTTTCAATTAATAGATTCAAGCGGTCTTCACTATCCAGATAGCGCCCTTGCAGGTAGTTATTAAAATGCTTATAGAGCAATTCAATATCTCGTATTTTTTGTTTAATAATAGCTTCCTCGCCCGCATCCTCAATGCTTTCGTAAAGTTGACCGGGGAGAATGTCCTGCTGTTTCAGATCCGCCAACAATTTACTAAATTTCTCAATAAAACCGTCTTTCTGAGCAGCTTTTTTATAGATAGTCAGGTCTGAGGAGACCTCATCAATTATTTTTCTTAAAACCATGTTTTTACCCTGCTCGTTAAGAAGAGTGCGGGTCAGCCCACCTACCTCATTAAAAACCCGCACGGCCAGTCGGCTGACACTTAAAACCTCCACCCGCATTATGCCTGGTAAATTAAGCTTCTGAATCAAATCCCGTTCGGATTGCAGGGTAAACTGTTCTGGAACCAGTAAAATCAGGCGCTGTTTTCCGCCATTCTGCAAATTCTGTTCGATTTCCCGGAAAATTTGATGGCTCTTGCCCTTACCTGCTCTGCCTAAAATATATCTAACCGCCAAATTTTTCGCCTCCAAGCCTTTACATAATAATTCGCCTGCAGGCAGGAAATTCCTTTCGTTAGAGCAAATATAGTTATCTTATGAAGTAGACCGATTATGCGACATAATAAAGACGATAGACGCGGACGGACGCGGCAACCTTATTGGTGCCGTAAACGGCACCAATAAGGTTGCCGCGTAGTCCGCGTCCTATTACGTTACCCCTTACTGCGCAGTATCCTTAAACTATGAAAGATGAAATACTAAATCGATATAATCATTGGGAGGTAGAGAGAAATGCAATACCGGCAAGGTTCACTGGGCAGAATAATTGTGGCCAAGATTGAACACGGTGATGATCTCCTGGCCGAGCTCCAGAAATTGCTTAAGACGGAACAGATTCAGGCAGGTGTTATGTTAATGATCGGCGCACTCCAGGATGCGTCCCTGGTAGTGGGGCCGGAGAACTGCACCGTACCTCCTCAACCGGTATGGAGGGAATTTCATGACGGGCGGGAAATCTTAGGCGTGGCAACTGTCTTTACTGAAGGCAACGAACCGCATATTCACCTGCATGCCTCCTTGGGGCGGAAAGATGAACCGCTAACCGGTTGCATCAGGAAAGATGCCCGGGTTTACCTGGTGGTAGAGGTGATACTCTGGGAAATTTTAGATAGCGAAGCTGTTCGTACCATGGACGAGCTGACCGGTCTAAATCTGCTGGGATTTGCTTGATGCTGGCCGGCTCATTCGAGAAATAAGATGCGAGCGCCAATGGCCAGCAAAGCTACACCCAGAATATCCAGGTATTGAAAGGGCATTTTCTTCATACCGAAGGCACCGGTGGTGTCGATTAAAAGAGCGGTTATCAATTGGGCCACAATTATTGCCGTGGTGGCGTTGCCCACCCCTATTTGCGGCATGGAGCGGACCACCGCATAAATAATCAACACATTTAAAATCCCGCCCAAATAAGTATACCAGGGAGCTGTGCTAACCTTGCCCAAACCGCCAAACCCTGTCCCCACAATAAGCATAATTACCAGAGCTGCTAACGTGCCAATAATATGAACTAGCAATGTCGATTCCCATACTCCCACAATTTTCCCCAGAGCGGTGTTTAAGGTTCCCTGCAAAGCCATGGCCGCTCCAGACAAGGCCGCAATAGCCAGGTAGAATAGATTAGGCAAGCCGATCAATCTCCTTACGTTTTAGGCTTATTGTCCGACTATCCGTTATTAATTATGCGCTGGGGTTATAATTCACTGATCGGTCTTTTGCATATGATCTTAAAGGTAGGTTGCGGCCAAAATAATCAGCAGTCCCCCCAAAAATCCCCACCGGCAGCTATTGCGATCTTTGAGTCGGGCCTGAGGCCACAGATGGAAAATGACCAGGCAAACCATAATTCCCGAAGCCATTCCGAGTAGAAGGGGGAGGAAGGAAGGCAATGTTTGGAACAGGTACTTTCCTAAAATCGTTCCCACTGGAGTTATTAAGGCTATCAAAAGCATTTGTACAACTATAAACCATTTTTTCATGCCCGCCATTAACAAAGGGGCTGCAATAGCCATTCCTTCAGGTATATTATGAATTCCGATTCCCAAAGCTATGACGGCTCCGGTTCGGGCTTTCATTTCCCCTCCCATCGCTATAGCCATACCTTCGGGAAGATCATGTACGGCAATACCCAACATAATAAGATATCCCAGTCCCAATAGGGTCTGGGAGCGGCTATTGCCTAATTTAAGGACGAGGTCTACCGCCATCATTATTAGAATCCCCAGTAATCCCCCGCTCAGGACTTTAGTCAGGCTCGCAAATACTAGGGCAGAAGGCAATAAATCAAAAACCACCACAGCAACCATTACGCCGGATGCCAAGCCCAGATAAAAAGCGAGGCTGCGAGAACTCCAATCCCTTTTAATGAAAACCAGCAGGGCTCCCATCACAGTGCCAAGTCCGGCTAATATGCTCAACTGAATACTGTCGCCCAAAATAAATACACCCACCCGTTCACAGTATATAGCATGTTTATGAGCGGGCTAAGCAGCTTATTCTGTCCCTAATAGAAAATTAAATGAGCAGTCATATTTGCTATGTCCTTTACATATTTTGCTAGTAAAGGACTCCCCCTCAGGTCAAACCTGTGACCGGTTTATATTTTTAAATAAAGGAGGTGCAGCTTATGGCTAAAAATTTTCCTGTAGAATTGAAAGGATTGGCTTTGTCTATAATTATAGGAATCTTATTTTGTACTCTTGTGTCGGTGGCAATTTACTATACCGGACTCAAGGAAACCCTTATTAATCCCTTATCCAAAGCGGTGCTGCTGATAAGCGTTTTTTCCGGTGCCTGTTATGTAAGCAAAGCCCATGGCAATAAGGGACTGGTGCGCGGCATAAGTATGGGTGTCGCCTTCTTTATCTTGATGCTAATAACCACATTAATATCTTATCCAGCCCATATTTACTTAAAAGGATTCATGTACACGCTTCTGGCCTGTGTATTATCAGGAGGCATTGGAGGTATACTGGGCATCGGTCTGAGTAATAACTAGATGATGGAAAATTCAAAATTTTAAAAAGCCGGCATCACCTTTTTAGGGATAACGGCTTTTCTTATGAAATAAAACAAAAAAACGTACCGTTACAGCGGATTACCCTTCGCAAGTACCAGTAATGTCAACGGTTTGGGCTGGAACGACTGAGATAATAAGGCAAATCTGTGAAATATACACAAGCATAGTCTTGGGATATCGGCTTTTGTTATCTTATGTAGATAAATAAGCTTGGGGTAAATGGGGGAAAGTATTGCTGTCTGATCGCTAGCATCTAAGTTCCTATCCAACATAAATTAAATCCAATTTTTTTACTTGCCAGTCTTATTTCAGGATCTCCTGTAACTAAATCAGCCTCATTTAATATGGCCGCTCCAATAGCAAACGCATCAGCATAAGCGAGCTTATTTTCCGCTTTAACCGCGGCAGCCGCTATCGTAAGTTCTGAATCAGCCGACAGTATTTTCATGGGCCAGGTTGATAACACATTAAGAACACGTTCAGCTTCGAGCTTTCCATATTCCCTCCATACCCTGTAATATACTTCACCTACATTTATCCAGGTCATCAATAGTTCGCTCTTTTTTAATTGAGCCTGTCGTAATAATCCGAAGACTTCCTCTGCGCTGGGTTCATCTTGTAAATAGCAGAGTACAGCGTAAGAATCCAGAATATATTTCTTAGTCACTTTCTTCACCTTCCAGTAACAGTTCCTGCTTTTTATATGCTGCATGGCTGATATTCAGGGTTGTCTGCGGCCTCAACATACCTCTAGCACCACCAACGGGATCTTCTGGCATTGGCAGGATAACCAGGTGCCCTTCTCTTTCAGCAATTAAGACTTGCCCTGGAGCTTCAATCCCATATTTTTTGCGGAACTCAGCCGGAATAACAACCTGCCCTTTTGGCGTAACTTTAGTAGCTCCCATAAGACATTATCCTCTCTTTAAACTTTTTATTACTATTGTACCACCCCTTATATAATAGTCAAACATATTACACAAGCGTGTTACTAAACACAATTTTGTTGCACATTTTTTAGCCATGTCATTCGACCGGTTCCTTCAACAAGAAAAAAAGACGCGGGGACGGTTCTCGCGTCTAAATATTCCTTAAAATCTTGTTTACCCTATCCTAAAGGACCGTCCCCCTGTCTTCTCGATGCTACAGAGCTATACCGGTAGTTAAAAAGGTGATGAACATCCTTCTTAAAGGCTAGCTTGGCTTAAGCCGATAGAGGCTGCAAAGCAGCAATCTACCGGCTCGTCAATTACTAAGGCACAAAAGCAGCAGCCCGCCCAGAATGAACAATGCTGCCATAATCATCCCCAGCTTGGGCATTTCTTCTACTTCGTCATAAAAAAGGAGTAGTAGTCTACTCCTCAGCCTATCCCCACACTTTTAGCAGCAAATCTCTTAAAAAACTCGGAATCCGAATATAGTAGACCCGCACTGACTTCACCCCTTTTCTACCGGCTATCGGGTCGTTTGTACTTAACCTATATTATGAAGGGGTGAATAGAAGTGTTACCTTTACTGATAGAAGTCTAGCAGCCTGTGTGAGTAAATTTGGATAAAGTCAAAAAATACAGGGGGAAACTATCACCCAGAACGTACCATACCGGGACTTTTATCCAACTGCCTCGGGCAGCAACATAACCTTTGCAAAGATCCATAGTGGTGTTGTAAATGGCGCTGGTTTCCTTGATAACTTAAAGCCGCAGTCATCTCCACAGTAGAAATGATGCATATGTATTGCAGACACGCTATAGGATTATTCCGCCCCTAAGTGAACCTAAAATCCATTCTGAAACCCTCCCTACTCTTGAGTGTAGCCCTAAAAGAATCAGATGCCAAGCCTAACAGTTATATACTTTTTTAGTAGAACTATTGGCATATATATTTATGGCCGTTAGTCTCATTTTAGTAAAATATTTTAAAATTTGTTTATTATGTTATATTATGATATTGGAAATATGTTCCCAATACAGTTATTTTTGCCTTATCTCATTTAAGAATTCTTCTATTTAAGTGTGGTGCCATTGCTAAACAAAGTCCGATTTGGCTTTTACCAATGAATATCCGCCTGTTCATACTATTATTTTGGGGCAGTTTCTACATCCTAATTTGATATTTTAACCTAAATTATAGAAAGAGGGAGGAAATGGTAATGTTATCGGTAATCACGAAATACTACGCTGGCACTAACAAAAGTATTAAACGAAGACCTGGCTTTTTATTATTAGGCATTATATTTATTTTTGTTCTGCTCGGCCTTGTAAAAACACCCGCTGCCTTTGCCACCGGGGAAGTGTGGACATCTATTGATGCAGACGCAACCACCGGTCTGAATTATAGCGGATCGCAATCAGGCGAAGAACCGAATGTGGCAATTCTGGGTGGTAATGTTTATGTAGCTTGGCATGAGAGCAACGGCAGCAAAACGCAAATCCGGGTCAGAAAATATGACAAAACTTCCGGTACCTGGTCCAGCATTGATGGAGACGGCGCCAACGGTTTAAATTATGATACAGCACAAAATGCAAGCAACCCTTATCTGGCAGTTTTCAGCAACGAGTTGTATATTGTCTGGCAGGAAGAAAAAACTAGCGCAACAGATAGTTTAATTCATGCTCGCAAGTACAGCGGCAGCTTGTCCAACTGGGTGGATATCGACGACCTGGTGAACGAAAATATCATTCCATCCAGTAAAACCACTGCTTGTCTGAACTATAATTTTAATGCCGGGGCTATGCAACCTGTTCTTACGATTTACAAGGACTCTCTTTATGCAGCATGGGTAGAGATGAATAATACTTGCAGTCAAGTGCGAGTTAGCCGTTATGATGGCGGCCAAATCTGGACACCGGTAGAAAATGTTTTGCCCGATGATAACGGGTTAAACTATGATACCACTCGTCAAGCGAGTTCCCCAACAATTACAGCAGATAGTAACTACCTGTATCTGGCCTGGATAGAGTCTAATGGAACAGTTAATACATTGCGCGCCAAAAGGTACGATAGCACCAACTGGACAGCTTGTGATGAAGGCTCATCATTGGGGTACAGTACTGGTTGCGAAAATCCAAATATAATGGCATGTAATGGAAATATATATTTGACTTGGTCGGAACAAACATACACCGATCCCACCTACGGAGTTATACGGCAGACAAGGCTTAAAAAGTATAATGTATCATCAGGTTCATGGTCTTTTGTTGACGGAAACGTTACCGCCGGACTAAATTATAAACCGGCTGATGACGCCTACAATCCAGTTCTAGGACAAAACAGCAATAATAAGTATATTGCTTTTGATGAGATACTTGAAAACGACCCTTGGCCTAACAATATTCGAGTTGCTACGTTTAACGATAGTAGCCGGACCTTTATCGATGGAAACGCTGCTACAGGGTTAAACATAAATACTGGACTAAACGCAGCCAAACCTGCGCTGGCTTCTAACGGTCAGTTTTTGTACGTAGTCTGGCAGGAAAAAAACAGCAGCGATAAATACTTAATACGGATTAAACACCTTGCCATACCTTACATCGACTCGACCAATCCCACCACCTTGACTGAAGCCGCCGCCAATGACGGCAGTTTAACCTCGGGGACAGTGGTGGTAACCATAGCCAACGGCACCCTGGAGGACTCTATATCCCAGACTGACGTTAGCGCCCCCAATCTTCCGCCTGGCTTTTCCTTTACCGCCGCCAAGACAAATCCAACCACTCTGACCATATCCATTTTGAACAAGGCTGACAGTCATGCCAACGCCAATGACATCAGTAACCTGACCTTTACTATTGCCCAGGCCAAGGTCACCGGAGCCACCGGCGATCTAACCACCGGAAACATAAGTATTGATTTTAATGACCCCGCTGCCAGTATTTCCTCGACCAATCCCACCACCTTGACTGAAGCCGCCGCCAATGACGGCAGTTTAACCTCGGGAACAGTGGTGGTAACCATAGCCAACGGCACCCTGGAGGACACTATATCCCAGACTGACGTTAGCGCCCCCAATCTTCCGCCTGGCTTTTCCTTTACCGCCGCCAAGACAAATCCAACCACTCTGACCATATCCATTTTGAACAAGGCTGACAGCCACGCCAACGCCAATGACATCAGCGACCTGACCTTTACCGTTGCCCAGGCCAAGGTCACCGGGGCCACCGGCGATCTAACCACCGGAAACATAAGTATTGATTTCAATGACACCCCGGCCAGCATTGCCTCGACCAGTCCTACCAGTTTGACGGAAGCGGCGGCCAACGACGGCAGTTTAACCTCGGGAACGGTGACAATAACCATCGCCAACGGAACTCTGGCGGACGGTATAACCGAAGCTAACGTTAGCGCTCCCAAGCTTCCGGCTGGCTTTAGCTTTACCGCGTCCAAGACAGACGCAACCCATTTGGCCATATCCATTACCGGCAACGCGACCAGCCACGCCAACCCCAATGACATAAGCGACCTGACCTTTACCGTTGCCCAGGCCAAGGTCACCGGGGCCACCGGCGATCTAACCACCGGAAACATCAGTATTGACTTCAATGACCCCACTGCCAGCATTACCTCGATCAATCCTACCAGCTTGGCTGAAGCTGCCGCCAACGACGGCAGTTTAACCTCAGGAACGGTGACAATAACCATCGCCGACGGCACCCTGGCGGACGGTATATCCGAAGCTAACGTTAGCGCTCCCAAGCTTCCGGCTGGCTTTACCTTTACCGCTTCCAAGACAGATGCAACCCATCTGAACATATCCATTTCCGGCAAGGCGACCAACCACGCCAACCCCAATGACATCAGCGACCTGACCTTTACCATTGCCCAGGCCAAGGTCACCGGGGCCACCGGCGATCTAACCACCGGAAATATTAGCATTGATTTTTATGATCCGAGTATTGATTTTAATGACCCGGCTGTACCTGCGGCTAGCATTTCATCCTCCAATCCTAACAGCTTGACTGAAGCTGCCGCCAACGACGGCAGTTTAACCTCGGGAACAGTGGTCATTACCATCGCCAACGGCACTCTGGTGGACGGTATATCCGAAGCTAACGTCAGCGCTCCCAAGCTTCCGGCCGGCTTTACCTTTACCGCTTCCAAGACAGATGCAACCCATCTTACTATAAGTATAACGGGCAACGCTGCCAGCCATGCCAATGCCAATGACATCAGCGATCTTACCTTTACCATTGCCCAGGCCAAGGTTACCGGGGCCACCGGCAATCTAACCACCGGAAATATTAGCATTGATTTCAATGACCCGGCTGCAACCTACAACGTTAACATAGGAAGCCTTACCGGTGGAAGTATAACCGCCAACCCCACATCTGCAACAGCCGGGACCACCATAGACCTGACCGTAACCCCGGACAGCGGCAATCAGCTAAAGAGCGGAACCCTGAAATATAATGACGGAACCAATGATACAGCCATAGCCGGCGCCAGCTTCGCCATGCCGGCTGCTAATGTAACCGTGACGGGGGAATTTGAGACAGTAGCGGGAGCAGTCTATAGCGTCAGCATAGCAAGCCTTACCGGAGGCAGCATAACTGCCAACCCGACATCAGCAACGTCCGGGACCACCATAAACCTGACCGTAACCCCGGACAGCGGAAAACAGCTAAAGAGCGGAACCCTGAAATACAACGACGGCATTCAGGAGACAGCCATAGTCGGCACCAGCTTTGCCATGCCGGCGGCTAATGTTACGGTTACGGCTCAATTTGAAGATATCCCGGCCTCAACCGTCGCCGTAACCGGAGTGACCTTGAATAAGACCAGCACGACTATAGAAAAGGGAGCCTCCGAGACTCTTACAGCCACGCTGGCTCCATCTAACGCAACCAACAAAGCGGTAACATGGTCTTCAAGTGACGACACCGTGGCAACGATAGATAACACAGGCAACATAACCGGAATAAAGGCTGGCACAGCCGATATAACCGTTGCTACGGTAGATGGAAACAAAACCGCCACTTGTCAGGTTACGGTATTCCAGACCATAAATGTTGATACCAACAACGATACTGTTTCCATAACCGGGCCGACCACCGTTAATGTTCAACAAGGAACAACCAATACCAAAATAGATGTCACACCGAACACAGTACTGCCTCTGGTGGCAGTCAGTACCTCCACTTCTCTGGGCAAGGTTGCATTAACCATTCCGGCTGGAACCACCGCCAGCGGACCGGCCGGCTGGAACGGAGAAATCACCCTCCCCACGGTTAAGACTTCACCCAGCGCATCCATTGCGGGAGCTCAATCGGTTAACGCCGTAGTTGAAGTAGGCCTGGGCAATGATACCGTAACCTTCTCCAAAGCGGTTCGCATCGTCATTCCTGGCATGGCGGGAAAGTACGCCGGTTATATAAAAAGCGGCGGCTTCGTTCAAATAACCAGAATAATATCCGCAGATAATCAGAATACAGCCGATGCCGAGATACCGGTCAACGGAGAGGCAAAAATTGACGTCGGGAATGACCTGGTCATCTGGACCAAGCATTTTACTGAATTCATAGCCTATACCCCTATTGTCTCGTCAGGGGGAGGCGGTGGATCATCTACGTCACGGTATGTTAATTCCACTACCGGATCAGCCTCAGTTTACCCTGGCGCGGGTGGTAAAGTGGGAGTGGGCAGTGATGCCGCAGTCGATATACCTGCCAATGCGCTCAAAGGAAGCTCTGCCCTGATGGTAAAGGTTCAGAAGGTTGAAACCACTCTTGCTGTTCCGTCTGGGTTCAAAGCTGGCAGCTCCATATACGATTTCACTGTTGGTGGTCAGGCCAGCTACAGCTTTAATAAAGCCGTAACCATCACCTTGGAATTTGATCCCTCCGATTTCCCGGCGGGAGAGACCCCGGCAATTTACTATTACGACGAGCAACCCGCCCAATGGGTAAGGGTTGGCGGTACGGTTTCAGGTAATACCATCACCGTTACGGTAGACCACTTTACCAGGTTTGCCGTTTTGGTTAAAGAAACAGGTGAAGTCAAACCCCAAGAAAAAGTTGAACCAGATGTAGTATTAACCGATATTGCAGGCCACTGGGCGGAAAACCATATTAAACGAGGTATTTCACTCGGTTTACTGTCAGGTTATCCCGATAAAACCTTCGGACCTGACAAGGCCATTACCCGGGCAGAGTTCACCACCATGCTGGTAAAGGCACTCAAGCTGGAGCCCAAAACCGGCAAGACATTCACCGATACCAGCAGCCACTGGGCCAGGGACTCCATAAGCACAGCAGCAGTTTACGAAATTGTCAATGGTTACAGTGAAACTCAATTTGGTCCGGATGATTCGGTTACACGCGAACAAATAGCGGTTATGGTAATGAAGGCTGTAAAACAGCCAGAGTTGACGGCTAATCAAGCAACTTTCGCAGACAGCGGAGAAATGTCTGCTTGGGCGCAAAACAGTGTATTGAGTGCGTCCCAGGCCGGATTTATAAAAGGCTACCCTGACAATACCTTTAAACCCCAAAATGCGGCTGTCAGGGCTGAAGCTATAACCATCATAATAAAGGCATTTGGGTTAAATCAATAGAAATTACACAAGGAGAATAGAAAAATATTATTCCGGTATATGATAAGACACGAACAAGAGGAAGACGAATATCCGTCTTCCTCTCTTTGTGATTTATTATATCGGACTCCTAATTGCACTCTCTGGCTGGAGTTATACTCATACAACCTGACCTTTATTGGCTTTCCTCCATGAATTAAACCGTCTTGGTTCGACCAAACATGTTTAATGAGTTTTCGCAGAAGACGATGCCGTCTTCCACGAAGGCCGGGGCACTTTGTTTTTGCAATCCCTTTAACTGCTCCTGATAAGATCTATATCATAGGTAGTTGTCGATCCCCCCGTTCCGGGAGTTACTTTTACCGTTATTCTATTCGGGGTCGGGCCAATATTGAGGTTGATGGGATTTGATGAACTGCCGCTGTTTACGGGAACATCATTAACCGTAATATTATTGCCGTTACTGACTGGTATTACTGTAACCGTAGGATAGTTGGCTGTACCGCTATATGACGATGTTGTAGATTGGAATGTTGGAGTTAATGGTATTGCCTGGTTGCGTGGATTGTTTACGGTCAACCCGCTTAAATAGGCCACCGTAGTACTGAGCTTATTAACCCTTATAGTATAACTCTGCTGTATTCCCTGGTTGCTGACCATTACAGTAATGGTATTCAAACCCGGGCTCAGCGTAATACTCTGGGAAGGCGAACCACTATGAACAGTCTGTCCGTTTATAGTAATGGAAGCATGGGAGGGATCATCAGCAGTAGGGGTTACGGTAATGGATGTGGTGCTGCTGCTCACTTCTGCGTTGTAACTAAAGGTTTTTTTGTTAAAAGCCGGCGATAAGGTGCCGGAGCTGATGGTTAAATTGCTCAGATACGGATCGATAGTAGACTCGTATACTTCCATTTCCACCAGGGAGGCGGCATTCAGGTTAATGCTCAATCCCCACCCTGAATTCACCTCCATTTTCACCCAACGGGCCGGACGGGTGCTGACCGGTATAGTTGCGGTAGAAGCCGTATTTCCAGATTCAGAACACCATGTGTCCCAATTGACATTGTCCGTGCTTCCTTTGACAGTAAATCCCTTTATGTTATAACGGGAGTCCCAGCCGACTGTTTCCATGAATTTAAAGACCACACTGCTTATACGGCAGTATTCTCCCAGGTCAACAATAAAATTTGCCGGCAGCACATCACACACCCAGCGCTGGAGCGGCGTTGTCTGCCCATTTACAGCCCGCGAGGGAGAAAAAGGGGCTACGTAGCTGCTGGCGGTAGCCGTTTTATTCAAGGCCACGTTACTCATATTTCAAACCGTCCTTTCTCATGTTAATGCGGCAACCAATCTTAGCCTTGGGTAGGAAAATAGCCACCTTCCACACATATACAGTAATACACGCCGGGTATTGGCTCGGTGCCCTGTAAATTGGGAAGGTTAAAAGTGTTGCCGCTCCCGCCATATTTATAACCGATTAAGCTAAACAAGGGTGAATATTGAGCAGTGTTCAGGCTGGACCCGTCACACTTCATCCATTGATAGGGGGCACGACCATTATAATACGGAAATAATTCTATCTGTCCGATGTAACATTCCATGCTGAATCCTCCTAACTAGTCCCAGATTGGGTACAAGCCCGACACACATATATGGTATTTACATAACCCTCCCGGATCGGGTTCGGCTCCGCGTAGATCAGGCAGGCCAAAGGTGGTCTTGCCATCCCCGCCGAATTTATTACCGATAAGGGAAAACAGGGCCTGGTTTTGCACAATTTGTAATATTTGCCCTTCGCAGCGCAGCCAGCCCATCGGCACATAATCATATGGAAAAGCCTGAATCAATCCTAAATATACGTCCATAATACGCTCCTCCCAATATATTTACTACTCGAAACTAGTACTGATGTGGGGGATATACTCCATTGTTGTAGATATAGTACTTATTGTAGGGGCCGATAGCCGCCTGGTTGAGATTGGGTACAGCAAAAGTGGTGGAGCCGTTGCCGCCGAATCTAGTTCCTAATAAGGAATACAACGTCTGATAACTGGCTATGTTGAGCTCTTGGCCGTCACAGGGTATCCAGTCCATCGGGGTAAACTGATAGGGGAAAATTTGTATCCAACCATAAAAATATTCCGGCATAAACATCACGCCTTTTCTTCTATTTACAGCAAAATTTACTGATATATAGAAAATTATATGCTTTTTCCCATAATATACCCAGAAAAATATTTCGCTATTTTTCGCCTTTCATCGCGAAGTTATGACAATTTCTTTTAATGTATAATGTTGGCGCAACATATGGGTCTATGGGAATTGGTTTATTGTAAGAATGGCTGTGGAAATGCGGTAAAACGTCATTGTTAAGGTCGCGGTGGTCATTCGCCCATTTTAATAATGTAAAATGTTTTTACTGCTAAGATAGAAATTAAAGGTTTTCCCAAATCAAGGTCATTTCCAATGCTCCAGTTCCCTCTTAATTTCTGACTTGGGCAAATATATCACGTTTTTGATGGGGATACTGTTCTTAAAAACCGCTCCATATTGGCGCTCGATCAATCTTGTATCCAGAACGACTACCGTACCGCGATCCGTCTCGCTCCTAATCAGACGGCCCACCCCCTGTTTGAAACGAACCGCCGCGTCGGGAAGTAAAAACTGGGCAAAGCTGTTCTTGCCGCGCACCTTATAGTACCTGTCCCAGGCGCTGCAATAAGGATCGGACGGTGATCGGAAGGGCAGTTTCACAATGACCAGGCACTTCAGCACCTCACCTTTCAGGTCAATCCCTTCCCAGAAGGTCTCTACTCCCATTAAAATGGAATTGTCACTGCCGGTAAAGTCCTCCAGTAACTTGGCAAATTCCCCATCTTCATGCTGCACCAGCAATTTCAAATTGTGTTGGAGGCAATAAGGGCGCAGTTCAAAGGCTGCTTCCTGCAGGTGCTGCTTGGAGGTAAAAAGAACCATAGTCTGTCCCCCCTGGGACGAAAAAATATCCGCCAGAACTTTATTAACTTCAGCCTGAAATCGGTTGCTGGCAGGATCAGGCATGTCTCGTGCCACATACATACAGGCCTGCCGCTCGTAGTCAAAGGGCGAATGTTCTAAAAGGGTTTCCAGTCTGCCCTCCTGTGCATATGGCTGCATGCCGCTGCGATCCACGAAATGATCGAAACGGTCTTCAATAGCCAGGGTTGCAGAAACCATCACCAGGGTGTCGAGCTTTTGATACAAGCGCTGTTCCAGCAGATCGCCGCTATGTACCGCCGATGAACAGACAGCCACGACCTTTCCCTGCAGGTAATCCAGCCAGGCTATCTTGCCTTCCTGGTGTATTTCTTCGACCATTACCGTAAAAGCCACATTATCAATTTCTTGTAAAGCATTGCTTATCCCCTTGAGTCCCTCGTTCTCCGTTTCGCCCTCCAATTCAACACACAATTCCCTTAATTTGCTCAGCAGCAGATCAGAATTAGGCTTCCATTCCCGGCGGAAAAGTTCCTGGGTATCTGCAAACCACCGCCGCTCCTTATCAGCGTCGCTCAAGATGTGGTTGAAATTGTATTCCTTCTTGTATTTGAAGCCAGTACTGATGCTATCGAATAATTCCCGGGTCAATTGCGCGGCCTTTTCGACCAGAATAGCGGTTTCATCCAGTAGAGGACTTAAATGAGGATAACCGGCCCGCAGGTGATAAAGATAGCCTTTTTTAGAGCGCCTATCCCTCATATATAATGTTTGCAGCAGGTTAAGGGTATCGTTGCGGGAAAAACGATTAGCCAGCTTATCGAAGGTTTCTCTGATAAAGGTGTGAGCCTCATCAATAATCAAGTTATGGAATTCGGGCAAAATGCTGTTATCTACCACTATGTCGGAAAGCAGCAAGGCATGGTTGGTAACAATAATATTGGCTTTACCCAGACTTTTAATCATTTTTAAGCGGAAGCACTTATCGCGGTGTTTGCACATTTCCCGCTGGCAGTTGTTACGATCGGCAGCGATAATATCCCAATGTTTCATTAATTCCTGTTTTAGTGCCACTTCTTTGCGATCACCGCTCTTTGTTCTTTCCGCCCAGCCCAGAATTGCCTCTACGAAATCTACTTCGCCATCTTCCAGCTTTTTTTTGCCCGCCAGGATACTCTGATATTTATGCCAGCATAGAAAGTTTTCCCGGCCTTTAGCTTCGGCATAGTTAAGCTTGATGCCTATGACCTTTTCCAACTCCGGTAAATCTCGCTCGACGATCTGCTGCTGCAAGGCTTTGGTCTTGGTTGAGATCACACTCTTTTCTTGGCATTGCTGAGCCCAAATTAGCGCCGGCAGCAGATAGGCATAGGTCTTGCCCACCCCGGTACCAGCCTCTGCGGCCAAAAACAGTGAATCTTGATAAGCCCGGGCCACTGCCAGGGTAAAACGCAACTGTTCCTCCCGGGGAGTAAATCCATCCAGACTTTGTTCCATTTTTCCGCCCGGCTTCATAAATCCTTCCACCAGGCTCAGATAATCATCCATCATTGACCCTTTCCGACCGGGTTTTACCGTCTTTCTCAGTGATTCGATAGACAGCTTCCACCTGTACTTTTTGGCTAATCAGCAATTGATGGCAGTACACCTGATCGGCAGGAACAACCTTAACGGCCAGACCACAACTGGTCGATATCTCACGTGGAGTAGGCATTATCAAAAAATCGGCGGATGCATCTTTTAGCACCCGCTCCGCTTTCAAGGCCTGCGACGTCGCTACGAACGTAAATATGCTGTAATCCCTAAGTTTTAGCAATTCCCTGATCATTTATATAGCTCCTGAATTTAATAGTTTATATCCGAGATCTTATAAAATGTACCCTTACAATAGCTTAACAACTGCTCGCCGCTCTTAACCTCAGCCTCGGCGAACACCAATTTCTGACCCGCTCTCAATACTTTTGCTCGAGCTACTAAGATATCTCCCAGTTTTGCTGCAGACGGCAAAGATGTTGACATATCGACGGTAACCGCCGTAATCGCCAGACTCCTGATGGCATTGCCCATGGCGGCATCAGCCATGGACATAATTAGACCACCGTGAATATACCCCATGGGATTGGAATGCTTGAGACTGGACTGTACCCTGAATTCACTGCAACCGGGTGATAACAGCTGTAATTCTAAATCCAGCATTTCATAGTAAGGAGTCCCTTTTATAGATCTTTGCAAATATTCAAACAACTTGTCGTCCAGCCCGGAATTTACTGCTTCCATCGGGCAAACAGCCCCCTCTATATTTAAGTGTTTTAATGATAATTATACCATGCCTTTAAACTGCTTATAAAATTAAACGCTTCTGAACAAAATAATCGAAAAGGAGACCGGTATGAAATGGTTCGAGATTGGCGCATCTTATTACTACCACTTATAATAGGATTCTCATTTATCATTTTGTTCATAGTATATAAAACCAACCATCAGCCAGAACCAAAACCCGTCCCTCAGCCCGAGCAGGTTCAGCCCGAGCAAAAAGAGGGCACCGGTGTTCAACCTAAATGGTATGTGCAATTTTCAGTTCAAGATCAAAAATCAACCTTCTATACTGAAGCCGCCCAAGCTCCCGCTTCCGCTTCCTCCAAGGGATATTTCATCGGTTCGGGGGCCGTCCATCCCCTGTATCCTTTAAACGCCGGCGGAGAAGCCAGACAACCCATCATTCCCTTCGGAACCCGGTTATATCTTTCCAAACCCATAGAAGTCCAGGGTGTTAAATACGATTCCCTGGTGGTCAATGATACCGGTGATGTGTATTATGGCCTATGGCGCAAGTACCCTTATTGGGTTGATGTCTACGCCGGCCAGGCCAATTACTACACCAACAAAGCGGCCTTTAAATCAGGGGTAGACATGATCGATTATTACTGGTACGAGCCCTGGAACTAATTTGCAATCAACTACTGCTCTGAGGTTTAGGGTTTTTGCGCTTCTCATCTGACTCATACCTGACCCGGTTGGTGCATAGGTCGCATATAAAGGTTCCTGGTTTATCTTTGTTGCTGACCTTCTTGAAATCCTTGTCGTCTTCTCCCAGTTGATAGGTTTTTCCGCACATCATACATTTAGCTTCTACATGTTCCATATGCTCATCTCCCTTCCTTGATTAACAAACCCTGCCTATGGGGTGTAAAGTGCTTATAATTCTTATTCAGAATCTTTTAACTGCCCTCATCAGGTAAAATCTTCATAAAAACAACCTGCATATAATTAAATGAGCCCAGTATGTTGCCATCCTTGTCATACATGTAATTCAATGATGATCCACCCAGATAGACCTGACCCTTTTCTTCCAGACCCAGACTTCTTACGTAACAGACGGTCTGTATATCATTTACAAACACAATTTGCACCTTGATTAACGGCTCATCCGAACTGGTGGTCTTCGCTAGCAGTTGGCGGTAATCGTAATTACACCCCGATGTTAACAAAACCATCGCCAATAGCAGAATCGCCACAGCTGCTCCTTTGCTTCTCTTCACAACTGCTACCTCCTCCCCCTTTTTCTGAAATCGGATTTACGAGACATTGAACCTAATCCGGCTCCATAAACCGGTCCTCTCTTAAGGCTCCATTTGCTCAGCTTCTGAGCAACGAGATAATGCAAACTTCCCGGTGGAAAATCGCCGGTTTCTTTAATTTTACCCGCAGGCAGTCCCGTCAATATTTCCAGTCCTTCATCCACATGCTCAACCGCCCAGACGTTAAATTTTTTCTCTTTTACGGCAATAACTATTTCCTCGTCAAGCATCAGGTTGCTTACGTTTTGGCGAGGAATAACAACCCCCTGCTGACCGGTCAATCCATGTTCTTTGCATACCTGGAAAAAACCTTCGATTTTTTGGTTAACTCCGCCCACGGCCTGGATTTCACCGTTCTGATTAACCGAACCGGTAACCGCTATACCTTGCTGTAGAGGCACATCGGCCAGGCTGGAAAGCAACGCATACAGTTCCGCACTGGATGCGCTGTCACCCTCGATTCCGGAGTAGCTTTGCTCAATGGTTAAGCTGGCCGATAGGGATAAGGGTTTATCCTGGGCATACTGTGCCCCCAAGTAGCCGTTCAATGTCAATACGCCTTTGCTATGAATGCTACCGCTAAGATGAATCTCTCTTTCGATATTTACCAGACCTTTTTCTCCCATAAAGGTTTTAGCGGTTATCCGCACGGGTTTTCCGAATTGATAGTCCCCCATAGCAAACACTGCCAGGCCATTCAATTCTCCGATTCTATTACCGCTGACATTTATCATGATCGTGCCCTTATCGATATAGGCCTGGAGCTTTTCTTCTATCATACCGGAACGGTATTTCTTCTCCTCAATGGCCCTGCTGACATGCTCACCACCGACCAGCGCCGCTTTTTCCTTGACCGCCCAACAGTTGGCCTCGTAAATAATTTCCGCCAGTTTATCGAACATAGAACTCAGCTTATCCTGGTCATCCGCAAGCCTGCTGCCATAATCAACCAAACGGGCTGCTGCCGCGGGATCGAAATGGACAAGATTGCGGCTGGCACATATCGAACTGATAAAGTGGGCATATTCTTTAATATGCCGGCGGGTGCGCTTCATATCTACATCAAAATCAGCCCGGATCTTAAATAGCTTCTGGAATTCCTCATCATAGGCATAGAGCAAATAATAATAGAGCGGTTCTCCGATTAGCACAACTTTAATGTCCACCGGCACGGCTTCGGGCTGCAGGGTTTCGCTGTTGCCCAATCCCATAATTTTGCTCAAGCTTTCGACTACGATTTCTCTATTTTTCAAGACCCGCTTCAATTTATCCCATACGTAAAAGTTTTTAATAATATCATATACGTGCATAACCAGATAGCCGCCATTGGCTTTATGTACCGAGCCGGCTTTTATCCTGGAAAAATCAGTAGTTAAAACTCCGAATTCGCTTTCAAACTCTATCTGCCCAAACAGGTTAGAGTAGCTGGGATTGGTTTCAAATATTACCGGGGCATGTTTCAATGCGGAGTTGTCCGTAATCAGATTAACTTGATATCTCCGAAATATGGTTCTCTTATCCATGCGCCGTAAAATACTCAAAGGGGTTTCCTCTTCACTGGCTCTGAACATATCAACGTTATCCAGCACATCCTGCTGCATCTCTTGCAGGTAGCTCAGTATCTCGGGGTAACGAGCATATTTAGCCAATAGACCGCTGAAATCGGGTACCGCTACCAATCTAGCTGTCTCCAATTCCAATTCCTTTATTTTCTCTTTCGCCTTTTTCTCAACATCTTTGTATTGGCGGAAAGCTTCATTTATTTTTTCCTGAACCAGAGAGCTCTTTTTCATAAGCTCGGTCTTTTCATCTTCAGACAACGCCATATACTCATCCTGGCTCAAATTGGTTCCATCAGACTTTAGCGGGATGCTGCTAACTCCATTCTGGTTGCGAGAAATAGTAAATCCATGCAAACGCGCTTCTTCTTCCAGATGCAGGTATATCTGGTTAGTTTCTTCAATCAATTGGTTCAAAAATTCGGTTTTTTTGAATTCGAACTCTTCACTTTCAAAAGCCTTTACTATATGCTTCAAAACCTCGTCCATATTCATGCTGACGTCTTTTTTAAATTCCAGTCCCATTCCTGCCGGGAGCCTTATAGCACGCGGCGCCTCAAGGTTCCTAAAGTTATTGACATAACACCAATCCGACGGTATTGACTTCTTCCTGGCTTTCTTGTCCAACATTTCCCGGGCCAGGGTGGTCTTGCCGGTTCCAAAATAACCGGCCAGATATATGTTATATCCTTCATTATCGATGTCCAGACCAAAGCCCAGGGAGCGTTCCGCTCGCTCCTGGCCTATGATCCCCTTCAGAGGCTCTATGTCTGCAGTACTGTTGAATTTAAAGAATGACGGACGGCATTTTTGGGCTAGATCTTTGCTGCCTAATCGGTATTGACTAATATCCAAACATTAACACCCCCATATATATTATGGCTCCGTTTTAGAATTCTAAATTCATACCTGTATCACCTTTAACGATCATATCCCCGAGCTCGTTATATAGCCGGGCGGCGGCCTGAAATCCGGTGCAATGCGCAACAACAAGTTTTTCTATGTGATAGGTTTTTAAAGCTGTCACGGTCATATTTAGCCTTGCGGCCGAAGCACTGATCAGATGGGTCCCCCCTATATAGGCTAAAACCTCAGTCTTCCCAGTCATTTTTATGGCATGATCAATGGTATTAAGCAAGCCTGAATGGGCACATCCGCTTATAATTATCAAACCGCGGGGATGATCTATTATTAAAGCCATGTCGTCCTGTAAGTTGTCGTCCTTTATCTGCCCGTCGCCTTCATATTTGAATTCGCCCCCCACATCCTCAAAATCATAGATGCGGGATATCTCTCCACTCAAATATACACCGGGCACTATCGGGCAAAAATCATCCCGGAAAACAAACCGGGCGCCCGCGCCTTCCAGTTCTTCCCGGGTAAAGGGGCTGCCAATGTTTTTAAATCCGCCATTTCCGCGCGGGTAGAGCCGGGGTAAGAAAAGCCTGGAATGGGCATATATGTCCTTGGGGCCATAGTTGGTAAGCAACGGCAGAATAGCACCGGTGTGATCATAATGCCCATGGCTTATTACAACATTTTTAACTTCCTCCAGTTTTATACCCATGGCTTTGCAGTTGGGAAATAAAGCCTGGTGGCTGCCGGTATCAAACAATATGCTATTATCATCCACCCTGACCAGACAGGAAAACCCATATTCTCCAATCAAATTGGGTGCCGGAGTGGTGTTCTCCACCACTATGCTTATGCTGACTTTCATTAATAAATCCCCCCTAATTTGAGAGCATGTATAAATATTAGTTACTGGCAGCTCCGATTCCTTCTATTATTTAACCTGGCAGAAAAATCATACCACACTTTATATGCCAAGGGTATTACCGGCATCAATCATGGAAATTAAGGAACGGAGAGCACAAGGAACGGTTCTTGAATTGATTATTAATTCACTTCAAGAACCGTCCCCTAATTCTATTAATTTGATTGTATCCCCTATTTTAAAGTGCTGATCCGCCTTCCTCACGGGTACTGATCCGGATGATTCTTTCCACAGGATACACAAATATTTTCCCATCACCGATTTTTCCGGTCTTACATATTTTCAGAACAGTGGAGATGATATCCTCGACGGATTCGTCTTGGCATATTATTTCCAATTTGACCTTGGGAAATAAATCTACGGAATGTTCCTGGCCCCGGTAATACTGTTTTTGATTCCGTTGCAGGCCGCGTCCTTTTACATCATAAACAGTCATTCCTCTTACCTCTATTTTATCCAGAGCTGCTTTTAATTCTTCCAACTTGGTAGGCCTGATAATAACATCAATTCTTTTCAATGAGCTCCCCCCTTATATTATATTTCTCCCACCTGCGTCAGGCCAATGCTGGCACAAAACAAAAAAAGGCCTCTATCATCTCTCCTAAACGGAGATAAGATAAACCCCTTCGTTTAATCCCAGCCTTATGCTTTTTACGCTAACATTATAACCTGCGCCCTTAAGGACTGGCAATACTTCCGCCATAATAATATTGTATACTTCCGCATCTGCTAAAGCGTTGACTCAATCCCACAGACGCCACCACTCACGCCTAGAAGTAGACTGGGAATCCCAAAGGCTTTCACTATTCAACCATTCCGTATCAGGCTGGTGAAGAGAGCAAATTTCTTCAGGTTCATTATCCTTCAGGAATGCCATTTTGCTCTGACGGGGACATGATTCGGCAGCTACCAAGCCGGTATCCAAACAGATATTGATAAGATCCACCTGCGCCGGTTGGTTAAAATCCACTTCGGGCAGTTTAGCTGATGCATCATGTATAAAGCTAGCCCAAATCGGTCCCGCAATAACTCCCCCATAGAGGTTGGCCGCTTTGCCCTGATCATAGCCCACCCATACCGCACAGCACAACTGGGGAGTATAACCGACAAACCAGGCATCGTTCTTAAGCTCAGTCGTACCAGTCTTTCCAGCTGATAATCGCCCTGCTTTTTGTTTTAGTGCCGAGCCCGTCCCCCCTGGTTCCATAACCCCGGTTAACATATTGGTAATGAGATAGGCATTCTCAGGACTGATTATTCTTTTGTCCTGGGAGCCGCTTTCCTCCAACAAATTGCCATCCTTATCAATGACTTTGATGAGGAATGAGGGTTGATTATATACTCCTTGGTTGGCAAACACACTATAACCTGCCGCTAAATCAACCGGGGTCACTTCATTGGAACCCAGTGGCAAAGACAACACCGGCTTTATGTTGTTAAAACCGAACTTTGAAGCATATTGAGCCGCATTTTGTACTCCCAGATTGTTCGTCAAGGTTACTGATACCACATTGTCGGAAATCATGATAGCTTCTTTCAAGGTAAAATCTCTCCAATGGTAGGGTTCAGTACCGTAATCTGTAGGTTTATAAATAGTACCGTTGGTTAACCGGAATTCCCTTTCTTCGCACATAATCAAACTGGCCGGGGTTAAACCCTGATCAATAGCTAAAGAATAAACAAAGGGTTTAAAGGTAGATCCCGGTTGTCGATTAGAGAATGCCCGGTTATAACTGGATGTTGTAAAATCTCTCCCCCCTACCATAGCCCTGATTTGGCCGGTCTTAACATCCAGCGCTACCAGGGCCAGTTGCAGATTCGGGTTTTGATTCTTCATTCCTTCGAGATAGGCGTTATTGGCCGCCTGCTGCATGTCCAAATCCAGGGTGGTATAGACTTTCAGACCGCCACGATATACCAAGCTGTCTCCATATTTGTCACGTAAATAATCTCTTACCATAGCCACAAAATAGGGAGCATCGTTATCGGCAAACTGAGCCCTTCGGTACTGCAAAAGCTCCTGCAAAGCACTGTCTTTCTGGGACTCGGATATCATACCTTCTTCCACCATTCTTTGCAAGACCAAAGCCTGGCGCTTTTGCGCTTCAGCCGGATGAATGTAAGGATCATAATAATTGGGGCTCTGAGGAATTCCGGCCAGGAGGGCAGCCTGCGCCAGGGTTAAATCAATGGATTTCTTGCCGAAAAAGGTTCGGGAGGCCAACTCTACCCCGTAAGCACCCTGGCCAAAATAAATACTATTGCAATACATGGTTAAAATCTCGTCTTTACTATATTTATTTTCCATCAAAAATGCATAATACAACTCTTTAATCTTTCTGCTCCAGGTTCTCTCATTGCTCAGATATAATGTTTTAGCAGTTTGCTGGGTTATGGTGCTACCCCCGGCCACAATCTTGCGGGCCTTTATATCGGTAATAACGGCTCTTAGCATACCGCCCAGATCAATGCCATGATGTCGGTAAAAGTGCTTATCCTCTACCGCTATCACTGCATTTAGAAAATTGGGTGATATGTCCTCCAGGTTAACATTGACCTGGTTCTGCTCCGAAATGCCTTTCACCGCTCTGCCGTTAACATCATAGAGCACAGATGCCTCAGGAATAGCAGCATGGGGTAAGTTTATCGTAAAAGCCGTATTTCCCAAAATACCGATAAATATTAGAAGGATTATGGTAAATTTTTTTAACATCCAATAACCTCCCATCCACCTATCAGCTTTTCCATTTATTAGATTAATTATCCATATAAATATAAATGGGGCCAGGCCTGACATTGACATTAGAAAACCCTTAATAAGGTTCATTGGATGTGTCTCTAATGTCAATGTCAGGTCTGACCCCAGAAAAAGCCCTTTTATGAGTACTTGATGCAAATATTACGAATCAGATTGGCAACATCTTCAACGTGATCCGTGGCCATTTCAATATGTTCATAGACTTCTCTCCACTTGATAATAGCCACAGCCCCATTCTCATTTTCGAAGAGATCGGCCAGACCATTACGGTAGTATTTATCTTGTTTACGTTCCAGCTGCCGCATATGCTCGCAACATTCCAGGATGACCTTTTTATTCTGCTCAACTTTGTTCAGCAGGTTAAATGCTTTTTCCTGTAATAGTAAGGATTCAATTAAAACAGCCACCATTTCCTTAACGATACGGTTGGGCTCCCCGGCCTTATAAAGTACCATACGGTCTATGATACCGGTGATGTAATCCAGAGTAGTCGAGAGGGTAAGCACCAGTTTTAAAGCATCTTCCCGGTCAAAAGGAAGAATGAAGCTGGTGTTTAACCTGCGCACCAGGGTTTGCGTTATCCGATCCCCTTCATGTTCCATGGCGGTCAGTTTGGCCATTTTCATATCCAAATCACGGTAATCATTTACCACATCGTTTAAGATCTCTCCGCCCTTCACCACCATGCGAGCGCTATCAGCAAAGAGAATAAACAAATTCTCATCTTTCCTGCCGAACAAGCCCATGATCTTCCTCCTCCACCAATACTATTCTTATAGTGCCCTAAGATAATCCGGCCGCAAATAGCTGCGATCATTTTTCTTAATAATATCATTAATCAAATCCAGCATCTTCTGTTTGTCTTCCGGAAGACGTCCCCTTATTGGCAGGTAGTTGGAAGCGTGATTGCTCCTGAATTGAGTGCCGTCCAAATCCAAATTTTGAATAATTATTCTCAGTTCATCCAGGATTTCAAAAGGACCCGGCAACTCGAACTCGCCCTTTTTCATACGGCGGTATAATTCGGTACGGGGTTCGAGCATAAGTGTCAGAGCACCAATGTAATCCGGTTGTATTTCATTTAGTATTTTGGCCGTATTAAGGGCATGATCAGCAGCGCGGGGTGTTTTGCCGGCCAATCCCAATAGAATTGTAACTGATAACAATATACCCGCCTGTCGTACCTTCAGTCCGGCTTCAACCATCTCCTGATAGTTTACCCCTTTTCTTATATCAATTAATAGCTCTGTATCTCCGGTCTCCACACCCAGATAAGCAATGGTAAGACCTGCTTTCCTCAAAGCCGTAAGTTCGTTTATGTCCTTGGCCAGTATACTATCAGGACTGGAATAGATCCCTACGTGCTCCAAACTGGCAAAACTCTGGTAAAGCAAAGCCAATATCTCCAGCAAGTCACTAGTATTCATGGCCAGGGCATCTCCGTCGGCCAGGAAGACCTTGTACAAATCACCATAATAGTCTCGCGCCATCTGGATATCGGTCTTTATTTCTTCCATGCTCCTTACATGATATTTCTTATCCTTATACATGGAACAAAATGTGCACCGATTATGGGTACAACCGACCGTGCACTGCAGTATATAACTTCTCGCTTCACTAGGAGGACGGAAAACACTGCCTTCATATCTCATTTATATACCTCCTGATTGCCATTTTATTTTTATAAAATTGCCCGGGCAATACTTTACTTTACAAAAAAATAATTATTATCCTGGCATTGATTTTCAGTTTGCTAGTCAAAATAGTAATAGTGCGGGCAATGATAAAGGAGGTTCTTCATAATGGCTAGAAGGAAAAGCATCATGTCTGAACAACTCAAATACGAGATAGCTCGCGAACTTGGCGTCGATAGCATCGTAGCCAGCCAGGGCTGGGCTGGAGTAAGTTCCCGAGATTGTGGCAACATGGTCAGCAAAGCTATCCAGATTGCGGAGCAAAGCATTGCTTCTCAGAACAACCATAATTTAAGTTAACCCGCATTTTCGGGGGAGCCATCCCCCGAATTTTCCTATTACGATAAGTTACGCTTTTTATAGTGAGCTGTTACCATATGCGATAACCAATATACTATAATGAAAAAGAACAATCCCAATATACTCGCTTGATTGAGGCCCATGCCGATAAGCATCCCCAGTATGGCCGTAATCCACATGGCAGCGGCCCCGGATATCCCTGATACAGTGCGATCCTCCTGAATCCATATGAAACCTGTGCCCAGAAACCCCAGCGCCGATATTATCTGAGCCGGCAGCCTGGCAGGATCACCGGTCCAAGATATAGTCAAAGTCTGGTACACTCCAATTCCGGTTACAGTCACCAATGCTGATCCCATGCAAATAATGGAAAACATACGCGCAGAGGGAATCTTTTCTTCATAGGTAATGGTAGACCCTATCAGTAGTCCCAGCAAACCAGCCAGCAATATACGCAGCATATACAGGCCCATTTCTACAGAACCTGATAATTTGGCGCTTCTTTAGTAATAAATACATCATGGGGATGACTTTCAGTTAATCCCGCATTGGATATCTTAATAAACCGGGTTGTAGTTTTCAATTCCTCTATATTGACTACCCCGCAGTATCCCATCCCGGCGCGCAGGCCGCCTATCAACTGGAAGATGGTTTCAGAGACTGAGCCCTTGTATGGGGTACGTCCTTCGATCCCTTCGGGAACCAATTTTTGTGCATCCTCCTGGAAATACCGGTCACTGCTGCCTTCCACCATAGCTCCCATGGAACCCATACCCCTGTATACCTTGAAGCGTCTACCCTGCAGCATAACTTCTTCCCCCGGGCTCTCGTCGGTTCCGGCCAGAAGATTGCCCAGCATAACCACATCCGCACCGGCCGCAATAGCTTTCACTATGTCACCGGAATACTTTATTCCCCCGTCGGAAATAACCGGCACATCATATTTTCGGGCCACCTCGGCACAATCTATGACTGCTGTTATCTGTGGTATACCAATGCCCGCCACCACCCTGGTGGTACAGATGGAGCCTGCTCCAATTCCTACCTTGATAGAGTCGGCGCCGACTTTGATAAGAGCTTCAGTCGCTTCTCCGGTAGCTACGTTACCAGCTATCAGCTCAATTTCAGGATATGTTTCTTTTATCTGAGCTACAATCCTAATAACATTTTCGGAGTGACCATGAGCAGTGTCTACTACCAGTATATCGACCCCAGCCTCCTTAAGTGCCTGGACTCTTTCCATGGTATTGCGGGCTATACCCACTGCCGCCCCCACAATAAGACGGCCCCGGTGGTCTTTGGCCGCATGCGGGTACTTCTGAGTCTTTTCAATATCTTTAATAGTTATAAGCCCCATCAGGTTATAGTTGTCATCTACCAGAGGCAGCTTTTCGATTTTATGCTTGCGCAATAGCTGCATGGCTTCTTCCATGGTTGTTCCCACCGGAGCTGTAACCAAAGCTCCGCTGGTCATAATATTGCCTATAGGCTGTTCAAAATCGGTTTCAAAACGAAGATCGCGGTTGGTCAGTATACCAACCAGTTTACTGCCCCTGGTTATGGGCACCCCCGATATATGATAATGTTCCATTATGCTCAGGGCCTCTTTTACCTTCTGATCTGGAGATAAAAAGAAAGGATCGGCAATTATACCGTGTTCGGAACGTTTTACCCGATCAACCATCCGGGCTTGCTCTTCAATGGACATATTCTTGTGAATGATACCGATTCCACCTTCACGAGCCATGGCTATAGCCATCCTGGTTTCAGTAACTGTATCCATTCCAGCGCTCATAATAGGCGTTTCCAGCCTTACATTCCTGGTCAAACGGGTAGAGATATCTACCTCGGGTGGCAAAACTTTGGAATGCCCGGGTATAAGAAGAACATCATCGAAGGTAACCCCCTCTTTGCTGAACCTACCTTGCATATCGGTTTCCTCCTCATGAAATTTAAACTATCTTATACTATTGTAGTCCAATTATCAATACAATGGCTACCGTTGAAACAAATTCCGAAAAAAGCTTAGCCAGCCTAATCTTACAGCGATTCGGCCTAATAGACCTGCTTTATGCACTCCGGGCTTTCATGAACCGGTGAGTTTACCAACCCGGAAACCGGGTAAGCGCGCAGGCTCTTCTCAGGCTTTAGTCCGCCCAAAAAATCGGCGGCTTCGGGAGCAATGTCATTTTTCGAGTTTCCCCCAACCAGTATTCTTCGTCATTTCTTCTCAGAATAAACGGCATCTGTTATTATAAATTCTAAGGAGGGCAGAAATCGTAATGGAAAACATGGCGCTGAAAATCCTTTTGATAGAGGATGACCTCATAGACCAGATGGCATTCAAGCGGGCGGTAATAAAACAAAAATTACCCTATCAATACGCAATTGCCGGTTCGGTCCAAGAAGCAGGCAAAATTCTGTCCAATCAGGTTTTTGATGTAGTGGTTAGCGATTTTGAATTAGGTGACGGCACTCTTTTTGACGTACTCGACATTATAATTAAAAAAGATATGCCTGTCATTGTCACAACCGGAACCGGTGATGAGGAAATAGCCGTCAGAGCCATCAAAGGCGGGGCCGATGATTACATGATCAAAGATCCTGAACGCAATTATCTTAATATTCTAGCAACCACTATAGACAAGGCCCTCGAATCAAAAAAGGCCAAGTTGGAGAGAAAACAGGCGGAAGAAGCTCTGCTTCGCAGTGAAGAAAAATTCCGGGCCATTACTTCATCAGCCCAAGATGGAATAATACTGGTAAACAGCCATGATCATATCGCTTTTTGGAATACGGCAGCGGAACATATTTTCGGCTATTCGTCCGAAGAGGTCCTGGGTCAGGAATTGTACGGTTTATTGGCTCCGATCAGGTATTATAATGAATATAAGGAAGGCAGTCATTTCTTAAGAAACTCCGGACAATCACGCCTGGCCGGAAAGCCCGTTGAAGTAACCGGACTGCATAAGAATGGTCAAGAAATACCTATCGAATTGACAATCTCTCCTTTTGAACTACAGGGTGAAATATTTTTATCGTGGATAGTACGCGATATTACAGAGCGCAAGCAGGCCGAACGGGAACTGAATGAAGCCCGGCAGGCCGCTGAAGTTGCTAACCGTGCCAAGGGTGAGTTCCTGGCCAATATAAGCCACGAAATCAGAACCCCCATGACCGGTATTATCAGTATGACCGAGCTGCTTCTGGATACGGGACTAAATAGCCAGCAGCTTGAGTTCGCCACTACCATATTTGACTCCGGTCAACATTTGCTTATGGTTATCAACGATATTCTGGATTATGCAAAATTTGAATCAGGCGTTATGATCATAGAAAATAAAAAGTTTGAACTGCTTCCCTTTATTCAGAATCTTACCCGCATAATATCCCCGGAAGCAGCCAAAAAGCATCTGACTTTTAGCACTCAGCTTGATCCTAAAATACCTTCCTATTTAAACTGCGATCCGCTGCGATTGCGCCAGATACTGATAAATCTCCTTACTAACGCCATCAAGTTTACGGATGAAGGCCAGGTAACCCTGCAGGTCGCGATGATGGGAAAAAATGAATCTGGAACTAAGATCAGATTTGCGGTTGCCGATACCGGCAAAGGTATTTCCCCTGATGATCAAAAAAAGTTGTTTCAACCCTTTGTTCAGGTGGACGCTTCCAGCACCCGTAGGCATGGCGGCTCCGGACTGGGACTGGTTATCTCCAAACGGTTGGTTGAAGCAATGGGAGGGACTATTGGCCTGGGAAGCACTACTGGTCGGGGATCAACCTTCTGGGTGGTATTGCCTTTTACCCTCTCCAGCGATGCGTTGAAGAAAGATTCGGAAGAAAATGAACCTGGCCATATAGTAAATAGCAAACTAAAGTGTTATAAACCACCTCCCTCCCCCCCTGCCGATATCAACAGAGTTATTAGCAACACCAATACGTCGCACTCTATTTTACTGGTTGAGGACGATCGGGTTGCTGGCATGGTAGCCCAGTTCCAGCTAAATAAGCTGGGTTGCTCAGTAGATTTGGTGACTAATGGACACGACGCAGTTAATGCAGCCGCCAAAAATGATTATGCCCTCATTTTTATGGATTGCCATATGCCGGGTATGGACGGCTTTCAAGCAACCCGGGGCATTCGGGAGGCGGAATTAACTCGTGGGCAACATGTTCCCATCATCGCCATAACAGCCCGTGCCCGGGAGGGTGATAAGGAAATGTGCCTGCAGGCAGGCATGGATGATTATATCTGTAAACCGGTGGAATTACAGAAGATGAAGCGAATTCTCGATCAATGGATAGTACAGTAAACCTAACATCCAAAATTTTAAAATGTTGCAATAAAGCTTATATTATGGAAAGATAAAAATAGAAAAATCGATTAACATTATATAATAATAGCTGAATTGGACTGGGTTGATAAGTAAGGAAGGATGTGAAATATGTATAAAGGCGATAACACAGATAATTATGGCAGCAAGGTTTTACGGGTACTGATAGTGGAAGATGATGCGGTCAATCTGTTGGTAATCTCCCGCCTTCTGAAGAAAAAAGGCTATGTGGTGGAAACAGCCGTCAATGGTCAAAAAGCTCTATCCATTCTGGGCAATGACATGTTCGATATTGTACTAATGGACATTTCCATGCCCAAAATCGATGGGATTGCGCTTACCAAAAAAATGAAAAAAAATGACCATACCCAAAATATTCCCATTGTAGCCATGACTACTTTCAGCTCCCTTGAAGATCGTAAGAGGTTACTGAACGAGGGACTGGATGCCTATATTGCCAAGCCGGTGGATCCCACAGAATTATACAAAATAATCCTGCAGCTAACCTCGGCAGACAGCGGCGCTATTGATCAGAATGGCCTTATAATGAGGACTGATGGAGACCGGGAATTTATGAGGAGTATTGCCGAGGTATTTTGCAGTACATCTACAGAAGCTATATGTGCAATTAAAGAAAGCTCCGATTTACAGATCATCAGCGAACTGGCACACAAGCTCACAGGATCGGCGGAAACAGTTGGCGCCCGGACCGTGGCGGAGCTGTCCGGAAAAATAAAGTCTGCCGCCGAAAAGGGCAACCTCAAGAGTGTCCATAAATATTGCGCCTCTTTCCAGCACGAACTGGATATGTTTATAAATAGCCTGGCGGATTTAGGTATTATTATAAGTGATATCGACAAATAAGGGAGGATAGCTGTGCCTTATCGTCTGAATGAACTCATAGATATACCGCGGCTGCAAAAACTTCTGGAACATTTTTATAATATCAGCGGAATGATAGCTTCCATCCTTGATCCGGAAGGAAATATTTTATTAGCGGTGGGCTGGCGTGATATTTGCACCAAATTTCACCGCGTCTGTCCGCAGACCGCATGCCGCTGCAGTCAGAGTGACCAATATTTCAAGGATCATCTGCATGGACAACCATACGTACTCTACAAATGCTTGAATGGCCTGATGGATTGTGCGGTTCCCATAATCGTTGACAGGCAGCATGTGGGTACGTTTTTTACCGGCCAGTATTTACCGGAAACACCCGACGAGGAGTTTTTTCGACTCCAGGCACGGGAATTCGGTTTTGATGAGTCTGCCTATATTGAGGCCTTGCGACGCGTTCCCATTATTGGCGAAGATATGGTATTGTCCATAATAGCCTTTTACTCCCAGTTGGCTCAAATTCTGTCCACTATGGGCTTGCAGCGCTTGCGCCAGTTGGAGGCTGCGGATGAGCTTATCAGGGAAAGTGAGGAGCGTCTAAGGCTGGTTTTAGAGAGCAGCAACAGTGGTTATCTGGACTGGAATTATAAAACCGGCGAATATTATTATAGCCCTATATGGCAGAAAATGCTGGGTTATGTTCCCGGAGAAATTGCACCGAAATTTGAGGCCTGGAAGAACCAGGTTCATGAAGATGATAGAACTGAAGTAATTCAGAATATTATTGACCACCAGGAAGGTAGAACGCCCCAGTATGAAGCTGAATACCGGATTTTGAGCAAATCGGGCGAATATAAGTGGGTACAGGGACGCGGCAAAGTGGTAGCCAGGGATGAAAACCAGCACTGGTTACGAATGACAGGTATTGTTACCGATATTACCAACCGTAAAAAGGCGGAGATCAAGCTGCAGGAAGAACGTAATTTTAATGCTGCCTTGCTTGACACTGCCGGAGATATGATTGTAGTCTGCAACCACGAGGGACGTATTATAAGATTTAACCAGGTGTGTGAACAGATTACGGGGTATAGCTTTGACGATGTGAAATTCCAATATATTTGGGACATGTCCGCCCCAGAGGAGACTGCAGCTACTAAGGCTATATTCGATTACGCTGACGCAGATTGGTATTCGCCGGGCCTTAAGAAAAAGTATGAAAACCACTGGCTAACCAAGGACGGAAAACGGAGGCTCATAAGCTGGACAGTCTCATTTCTGTATAATGAAAAAGAATTTATTTACCATTCCATCAGTGCTGGGACTGACATTACCCACCAGCGGATTATGGAAGAACGCCTGCGTGAAAGTGAATCAGAACTGCGCAGCATTTTTGAGAATACCAATGGCATAATCTATGCACTTTCCCATGATGGGAGGTTTTCATTCGTATCTCCAGGTTGGACCAAGACCCTGGGGCATGCTGTATCTGAAATTGTTGATCGGCCTTTTGAACATTTTGTTCATCCGGATGACAGCCAGGTGTGTTGGAGCTGTATAAACAGGGCCTTTAGCACCGGAATGTCCCAGAATAGTATTGAATACCGAATCAAGCACCAGGATGGCAGTTGGCACTGGAATACATCCAGTGGGGCCACAGTTAAAGACCGGGCCGGTAATTCGCTTTATTTCGTGGGTATTGCCGTAGACATTACTGAACACAAACATATCGAAGAAGCCTTCCGGGAATCAGAACGCAGGTTGGGCGAAATATTGGAAAATGTTAAACTGGTTGCTGCAATTATTGATAATCAAGGTCGAATTACTTTTTGCAACGACTTTTTCCTCCAGATGCTCGATATGAATAGAGAAGAGGTTATTAACCAGGATTGGTTTGCCGTCGTTGTTCCTCCAGAGTTGAGAGAGCGAGATAGCCGTATTATAATGGGGAGTTTGGAACGAGGAGTCGCTCCTGCCTATGGGGAAAGTGAAATATGGACCAAATCCGGCGAGCGCCGGACGATCCTCTGGAATAATACCCTGCTGCTTAATCCGGACGGCAGTCCCTCCGGATTTGCAGGAATTGGAGAAGACATCACCGAACGCCGGACCGCCCAAAAACGAAGCCAGGAACTTATGCAGGAATTAGAATCGAGCAACCGGGAGCTAAAAGATTTCGCTTATATAGTGTCCCATGATTTGAAAGCCCCGCTCCGGGGAATCAGATCTCTGGCTGAATGGATTCATAAGGATTACCTGGATAAATTCGATGAAACTGGCCGGGAACAATTAGAAATGCTGCTCAACCGTACTACGAGAATGCACAACCTCTTGGAAGGAATACTGCAGTATTCGAGATTGACTGATAAGAAAGAGGAAAACACACCCATAAATATTAACGAGGCATTAACGGAAGTAATAGAAATGTTGGCATTGCCGGACAACATTAATATAATTATTGAAAATGACATGCCGGTTCTAATGTTGGAAAGAACCCGTATTCATCAGGTATTTGAGAATTTAATCGGCAATGCCGTTAAATATATGGATAAGCCCTATGGGCAGATAAGGATATCCTGCCGAAACCTGGGGAAATTCTATCAATTTAGTATCCAGGACAATAGCTGTGGTATAGAAGCCAGGTATTTCAAGAAAATATTTACTATTTTTCAAACTTTGAAGCCGCGGGATGAATTTGAAAGTACGGGCATAGGTTTAACTATTGTTAAGAAGATTGTTGAAAACTACGGTGGAAAGGTCTGGGTGGAATCGACGGTGGGCATCGGTAGCACCTTTCATTTTACCCTGCCTGCACAATAAAATGACTGAGGGAGACTTGAGTAATGCGCAACAGAAAACCTATTTTGCTGGTGGAAGATGACCGGATAGACGCCATAAGCGTCCAAAGAGCTTTGAATGACCTTAAAGTGCTGAATCAGTTGATTATCAAGGAAAATGGTGAAGAGGCCCTCGAATACTTAAGAGATGAAAACAATGCCAAGCCGGCCATTATCCTGCTGGATTTAAACATGCCCAGGATGAACGGCATCGAATTTTTGGAAATAGCCAAGACAGATGAAGACTTGAAAAAATACCCGGTAATTGTTTTGACCACTTCCGATGGGGAATGGGAAAAACTCTTGGCCTTTGATCTGGGCGTGGCTGGTTATATGGTGAAACCCGTTGATTATAAACAGTTTGTAGAGGTAGTAAGGGTAATTGATCTTTACTGGACTTTAAGTGAACTGCCGGATTAAAGGTATTTGATTCAAGTTTCGTAAATAGTAAAGCTCAGTGTAACATCAGCAACGCGAACAACGAGAGTCCCCGTAGGGGACAACCTTATTATGTGAGCAACGCGAACAACAGGAGTCCCCGCAGGGGGAACGTCCCCAGCAAGTGACCCTTCGACAATAAAATATTTGAAAAGAGCCGTAAAATACAAATCGAGTACTTTGCGGCTCTTTTTACGGTAATCATTTTTTTGAATTAATAGCAACATATTAGGGAACTATTTTGGTAAACTAAACCAATTAATACAACATTATTGTTATTTTGTTGTATTTTATAGGTTAAATTATTACCTTTATATTGGGGGCTACATTCAAATATTTAAATTGTACCGCAATTTTTAAGTATATTATGGTGTTCTTTTTTATATAATATAATATAAATATGATACATTAGGAGGACAATGATTATGACTGTTGAACCGATTAGAGAAAAAGTAAAGATTAAGCAGATTTATCAATACTTGAATGGAAGTGATCCTAAGTATGCCTTGATTTTTAAATTTGGTGTTAATACGGGCTTGAGAATCAGCGATATCATACCTATTAAGGTGAATGATATTTTTAATGACAAGTGGAAATTCAAAGAATATCTCATCTTAAATGAAAAGAAGACAGGAAAAGAAAAGAAAATTAAATTAAACGATACTTTGCGCAATTGTCTTTCTAATCATGTTAAAAATCACCAATTTGACTTGGAAGATTATCTTTTTCCAAGTCAAAAAGGCGGTTATTTGGGAAGAATTCAGATTTACAGAGTGTTGAAAGAAGCTGCAACTATAATGGGGATTGAAAACTTTGGCACTCATAGTTTAAGGAAAACATGGGGCTATTGGACATATAAAATATCCAAATATAATATAGGACTTATTATGGATACCTTTAATCACAGCTCACCCAGTATCACATTACGCTATATTGGTATCAATCAAGATCAAAAAGATGAGCTTTATTCTATTGTTCAATTATAAAATCAGTTTTTATGCGTTATTAATCCTAATATTGACAATTTTGCAGTTGTAATATAAAATAATCACCATATTATATTAATACAACAAAATAACAATAATGTTGTATTTATATACGATCATGATTTTACATTTAAAATCAAATATTTTAAAAATATTGGGGAAACAAGGGTAAATTATACACTAAATATAACCAACAAACCAGAAATTGTCCAAGACTCAATATAGTTATAAATAAAAAATTAAAAGGCAAAGCCATCAAAAATTGAGGAGCAAAGCCGAAAGTCCATAATAATGTCATAATATTTGAGTCGCCAGTTGATATAGGTATATGGATTAAGAAATAGGTTTAAGTAGAAAACTACTATTAGCTTAAACATATAACCGCTTAAAGTAGGCAGCCTGTTCACTGCTTACTTTTTTTATGGAAAAGAAGATTGTTGAGGACTGCGGTGTGGGTGAAATCGAATGAGGACGAGAGAAGACTCTTCCATTTTTCCCTGCTCATACTATAAAATGGTTAAAGGAGAATAATAATGCACATTAAACCGATTTTGCTGGTAGAAGATGACCGGATAGACGCCATTGGCGTCCAACGAGCTTTGAACGACCTTAAAGTGTTGAATCAGTTGATTATTCGGAAAAACGGCGAAGAGGCCATGGAATATTTAAAAGATGACAGCAGTATTAAACCGGCCTTTATCTTGCTGGATTTAATCATGCCCAGGATGAACGGTATAGAATTTTTGGAAATGGCCAAGACAGATGAGGACTTGAAAAAATATCCGGTAATTGTTTTGACGACTTCGGATGGAGAATGGGAAAGACTCCTGGCTTTTGATCTGGGTGTAGCAGGTTATATGGTAAAACCCGTTGATTATAAACAGTTTTTAGAGGCATTAAGGATAATTGATCTTTCCTGGATTTTAAGTGAACTGCCGGATTAGGGCGAAGGCCGGCAGTTTAGTTAGTAGGGGTTGGAAATACAGTGGATAGTACAGTACTTGAAGTATTATTAATAGAAGATGACCGGATTGATCAAATGGCATTTGAACGCGCTGTGCGGGAACAACAGTTGCCATATCGGTATAAGATTGCAGAGTCAATATACGAAGCCCGGGAAATCCTGGATGATGGGGATTTTGATATTGTGATCTGTGATTTTTCTTTGGGTGACGGTACGTTGTTTGATATTCTGGACAATGTTGTGAAAAAAGGCATACCCATTATAGTGACGACCGGAAATGGTGATGAAGAAACGGCGGTTAAGGCCATAAAAAGCGGTGCCGATGATTACATCATCAAAGATGTGGATCGTAATTATTTGAAAATTCTTGCAACCAAAGTTAGTATGGCTCTGGAAAATAGAAAGCTGCTGTTAGAACGCCAGAGTGTGGAGAAGGCTCTATATGCCAGCGAGGAACTGTATCGCACTCTGATTGAGACATCTCCCAATGGAATTGGGATGGCCGATCTTGATGGCAAAATTATTATGGCTAATCAGCAGTTGTTAAGTATGTTCGGATATCAGCATATAGGCGAAATAACAGAAATGCTCGCGATTGATTTTGTTTCCCCTTATGAACGGAATGCTTACCAAGAAATGAAGCGGGCCTTGTTGGAAGGCAGGATTAACCGGCATGAATTTACCGTTATCAAAAAGGATGGCTCTCATTTCCTGGCGGAGATAAATACTGCCCTGGTGCGTGATGAAGCCTTGATGCCCCGCGGTTTTATGCTAGTGGTCGCAGATATCACCGATCGTTTCCGGGTTATTTTTAATACGGTGGCCACCGCCATGATGATCGTCGAGGAAGACCATACCATTAGTCAGGTCAATGCGGAATTTGAAAAGATGTCAGGTTATCCGAAAAATGATATTGAAGGCATCAAATACGGGACAGATTTCTTTTTAGCGGAATACGTAGCGGAGATAAAACATTACCACGATATGCGCAGAATAAAGGAAGACGCTGCTCCTCAAAATTATGAATCATGTTTCGTAAATCGAAATGGCCAGATTATTAATGTTCTGATGACTGTTTCAATGATTCCTCAAACCCAGAAAAGCATTATTGCTATTATGGATATTAGCACACGCAAGCAAATGGAAACGGATTTACTCCTAAGTCAGGAGAAATATCGCAACCTGGTGGAGAATATTAATGATTGTCTTTGGGAGATAGACCATGATTTCGTCTGCACATATGTTAGCCCCAGATTTTATGAAATTTTAGGCTATCAACCCGCAGAGGTGATTGGCTCCAGTGTCTTAAATTACCTGTCCCCCCAGGAAATAGCATCATTTAATATCGCGGGCAAACGATTATTTGGTCCTAAAGACACATTGTTTATTGAGGGAAAGCTCATTCATAAGTTGGGTCGTCAGGTGAATGCCAAAACCAGCTTTTCACGAATACTAAATGCCGATGGATCCGCAGCAGGTTATACGGGTATACTCCATGACATTACCGAAGAATTAAGGTTAAGAGAAGAAAAACAGCGCCTGCAAGAGCAATCTGCCCGGATGAGCAAGCTGATGTCCATCAGCGCTATGTCGGCTGGTATTGTTCATGAGATTGGGCAGCCCCTGAATGCCCTCCGGGTTCTGGTTGACAGTATGCTTTACTGGCGGGAAAGAGGGATCAATTTAGCCGAGGACAAGATCTATGCCAATATGGAACGTATTTCCAACCAGGTTGGACGTATCGACGATATTATTAAACATATGCGTTCCTTTGTTAGTATCGGCAGTCCCACCGAACTTAACTTCTGCAATTTGAACAACACCGTTGAGCGGGTATTGGCTATCCTGGGCTCGCAGTTATCAGCCCATGGCATTTCCGTAATCACTAACCTGCAAAAGGATTTGAAATCAATCTGGGGAAGCAACCTATCCCTGGAGGAAATGCTTATTAACTTGCTGGTAAATGCCATGCATGCTCTGGATGCAGGCCAAATTGAGGAAAAGAAAATAACCCTTTTAACTCAAATGATTGATGATTCGATAGTTCTGGAGGTTGCCGATAATGCTGGCGGTATCCCCGATGATTTAAGGAACGCAATTTTCGAGCCATTTTATACCAGCCATCAAACCAGCGGGGGAACAGGTCTGGGCTTGCCCATTGTTCGTTCCATTGTCGAGAGGCATAAAGGGCAAATCACCGTGTTCAATAATAAAAATGGCGGAGCTACCTTTAGAATATTAATACCGGTTAAAGATGATAAGCAGCGGGGGTGACCTGACTGAATATTTTACTGGTTGATGATGATAATGACAGCCGGGCATATATGGCGGAGTTCCTGACTATGCTGGGACATACCGTGGCTGAAGAGTCCAACGGCTTTGATGCCTTAATAAAACTAGAAACCGGCATTTTTCATCTTATAATATCTGATATCCGTATGCCGCGAATGTCCGGGCTGGAATTGCTCAGCAAGGTACGCCAATCTGCACAATGGCAAGACCTAAATGTAGTCCTGGCAACTGCCTATTCCGATATGAAAACAGCCATTGAAGCCCTCCGCGCCGGGGCTTATGATTACTTATTAAAACCAATAAATATTGATGAACTGGTCGGTTTGATTGAACGGATAGCGGAGCGGCTGTCCTTGAAACAGGAGAATCAGATTTTAGCCACCAAATTTGAAGCGGCGGTGGAAGCTGCGGCAGCAGAAACCATCCAGGAATTGGTACTGCTTAAAAAGGCTTATTATCGGAAAATAGGCATAGATCAGATAGTAGTCTACTCCCCGGCCATGCATAATGTCTTTCAACAGGCGCAAAAGTTGCATGATGACAGGCATATTCCGGTTTTGATTGAGGGAGAGACCGGAACCGGAAAGGAAATTGTATCCCGCTGCATCCATTTCGGTGATGGCAGCGATACCAGTCCTTTTGTCGATATTAACTGTGCCACCTTGTCCAGTAATATTTTTGAAAGCGAACTGTTCGGCTATGAAGCAGGTGCTTTTACCGGGGGACTACCCAAAGGACAAAAAGGTAAGATCGATATGGCTCATGGCGGTACTCTTTTTCTGGATGAAATAACGGAGATGTCCCTCGAAGTACAGGCTAAATTACTCAGGGTGATCCAGGAGAAGGAGTTTTACCGGGTAGGTGGTTTAAAGAAATTTAAGACCGATGTCCGTATAATTTGTGCCAGCAATGAAGAAATCGAGAAAAAAGTTGCTGAGGGTACTTTCCGTCGTGATCTCTTCTACCGGTTGAGCGTAGGAAGGATACATATTCCCCCCTTAAAGGAGCGTCCCGAAGATATACTCCCGCTAGCCAAGATGTTTCTTACCGACTTTGCCCGGGAAAAAGGTAAAACCTTTAGCCGGATCAGTGAAGAGGCATCTAAGATTCTAATATCCCACCATTGGCCGGGAAACGTCCGGGAACTGAAGAATGTAATAGAATGGGCAGTCTTCATGTGGGATGATAAAACCCTGAAAGCATCCCACCTGGGTATAATACATGGGAAGATGAATACTGAAATATTTGAACCCGCAAGAACTGGATTAATTGACTATCAGAACTTTGTGCTTCCCGATGACAATCTACCGCTAAACACTTATACCCATAACATTATCCGCCAAGCCTTACAAAGGCACCACGGCAACAAATCTGAAACGGCCAAGTATCTGGGTATATCGCGTCATTCTCTGTATTCCTTAATTAAACAAATGGATGCAGAAAGCATTTCTGTGCAGAAGTGAACACAATCACGACAAATTGACCTTATCCGCTCACCTGCCCCAGAAATTGCATAGCTGGAAAAAAGTAGCCGGAAATATATTTCGGCTACTTTTGTGCTTATATAGGCAGCCATGACCATAAAAGAAATATATTTTAGTTTTTGAAGAATTGGTATGTTATTTGCGCTAAGGAAAAAGTAAGACTCGTTGGGTCAGGAATCAAATCGGCCGATTAGATTCTCCGTATTAACCACCACGCAAGTATTATCTAACGACTAAAATAGTGACTATTTTAGAAAGGAGGCAATAGATTTGAAAATTTTGCTGCTTGATGATGATGCTGATTGTCTGGCGAGTTTGGACTCCATGTTTGAACCGACCGGACACCTGTGTACCTCTTATACGGTTCCGGAAGAAGCAGTGGAAATTTGCAGACACCAACATTATGACCTGATTATTACTGACATGAAAATGCCAGGCATGGATGGCCTCGATGTCTTAAAAAACATACGCGAATTCAGTCCTGAGACTAAAGTTATTATTATTACCGCTTATGGAGATGTAAACACCGCCATGGCTGCAGTAAACAACCAGGCTTATGCATTTTTTGGAAAGCCGTTGCAGGTTGATGATCTGATGCGAACTGTTGAAAAAATTGAAAAGGAAAAAATTCAATTAGAAAAAACCAGGAGTGACCATGCCAATCTAATTATGGAATACTCCCGCTTAAAACTGGCTTACCAGGATCTGTTAGCCCTGTTAAAACAAAACGATGGCAAATAGCGAGGTGATCACTATGGATGAAAACGAATTAGAAGAGAAACAGGCATTTGTCAAGGAGTTCGTAACCGAAAGCAGAGAACTTTTAGACACTATTGAACCACAAATAATTGCTCTGGAAGAAAATCAGACCAACTGTGAAGATGTTGACCAGGAAGTACTCAATTCAATATTTCGCCTTTTTCATACTATGAAAGGTACGGCGTCATTTTTTGACCTGCAAACTATTATTGATATCACCCACGAAGCAGAAACCTTGTTGGATATTTTTCGGAAAGGTAAAGCCACGGTTCGACCTGAGCATGTTGATCTGTTATGCCGCACCAGTGATTTTATCAGAAATATCCTGGATACGGTTGAGTGCCAGCTTAGTGACCAAGGCTTTGAAATTGATGCTCAAAATCTAATAAGTGACTATAAACAAAATATTGCCGGTATTAAAGAAAAAACCAGTTCTAAATCAGAACCCCAAGCAATTGATTTGGAAAAAAACAAGTGTTTTGAGAATCCGAAAAACAATCAAGTCCGGCATGAATACCAACCGCCTGTTAATCTCGATGATATGGGTCTGCTGATTACCGGGGATATGACCAAACGTTTTAGAGAGGAAGCCCAGGAGTTTTGTGACCGCGCTGAAGCAGCCTTGCTGATCCTGGAAGATAGACCGGGAAATGAGGAAAATTTGTCCCAGGCCTTTCGTGCTTTTCATAGCCTTAAAGGAAATGCCGGTTTCTTTGGTTATGGAAATTTGGAAAAGATGAGCCACCTGGCGGAGTCTATTCTGGATGAGATTCGAGCCGGGGCCAGAAACTGCGACCCGGAGATTATATCCAGTCTGCTGCTGGTGGTTGATGTATCGCGGGTTGAAATTGAGCGAAGCACCGGTGGTTCATATGAGGAAACCAATGAAATAGTTAAAACCCTGGAAATGCTTAGTCGGCTTCTGCATACTTCCCCATCGGGAGAAAAAGTGAACCGGGAGACAAAGGATACTGCCAAACAAATGCAAGAATTACCGGCGACAGATATTGATGATGTGTCAAACCAGACGGAAAAGGTCTTAGTTCTTCATTCCAACCCGGATTCGCCGCCTGAACCATTAGAAAAACGACCGGCAACTCCTGTTGGAACAGAGCGGCAACCTTCACAGGGGCAGCAGACCATACGGGTCGACATTGAAAAACTGGATCAACTTCTGAACTTGGTTGGTGAGCTGGTTATTTCCGAATCTATGGTTGTTAATGCTCAAAAGTCCCAGGGAAATCAAATGGACATCCTGGCCAAAAATATCCTCCACTTAGACAAGATCACCAGAGAAGTCCAGGAAGTAGCCATGTCTATGCGAATGATAAGCCTGGCCGGCACTTTCCGAAAAATGACGCGTCTGGTCCATGACCTGGGTCATAAGGTAAATAAGAGCATACACCTGGAAATCATCGGCCAGGAAACTGAAGTAGACAAAACCATAATCGAACAGATAGCAGATCCTCTGGTACATTTGATTCGCAATGCGGTTGACCACGGTATTGAGAGTACGGAGCAACGTATAGCCAGAGGTAAACCCGAAATAGGGCAAATAGTCATCGAAGCCCGGCATGCAACCGGCGAGGTATGGATTCTGGTTTCAGATGACGGCGGAGGCCTTAATAAAGAAAGAATCCTGCAGAAGGCCTTACAAAAAGGATTAATAAAGCCCGGATTACATGATATGAAAGATGAAGATATATGGCAGTTAATCTTTGAGCCCGGTTTCTCAACTGCAGAAAAAGTCTCCACCGTTTCCGGCCGCGGAGTGGGTATGGATGTGGTAAAGCAAAGCATTGCTAAACTGGGAGGAAAGGTAGAAATTCACAGCAAGGTGGGAACTGGTACGACCTTTGCCATACGTATACCCCTTACTCTGGCAATAATTGAAGGAATGGTGGTTGAAGTTGGTCAAAGCCGATATACCATCCCCATCGGTTCAATCAAAGAATCTTTTCAACCACGTCCCGAGCAAATTACCCTAACCCCGGACGGATTAGAGATAGTACGCATTCGGGGAGAACTGGAGCCGGTAATTCACTTGCATGAAGTTTACCAGAAACAGTCCTCGCGTATTCCACTGAACCAGGGAATATTAATCGCGGTAGAAAATGGAGATAAAAAATGCTGTCTTTTTGCAGACAAATTAATTGGCCAACAACAAATAGTTATTAAGGGACTGCCCGCTAATCTGGGTAGGGTCAGAGGTGTTTCCGGATGCGCCATATTAGGTGACGGTGATATTAGCATGATACTGGATATTGCTGATTTAATCGATTCAATCGAGGAAATCGCGGTTTGACTATAGTCATAATTATTTGAACTGGCCTTTGGAGGTGAGATAAGTTGGGTAGCAAAGATGAATTAAAAATTGACCTGCTGGATGATGAGTATGAAGAAGAAGACTCTCTGGAGGACAAATACCTTACCTTTGCATTGAATGATGAAGAATACGGCATTGAAATCAGGTATGTGACCGAAATCATAGGCATGCAGAATATCTCCCAGGTTCCGGATGTAAACGATTTTGTCAAGGGGGTTATAAATCTGCGGGGCAAGGTTATACCGGTTATTGATATCAGACTGCGTTTTCATCTGAAAGAACGTGTCTATGATAATAGGACTTGCATCATTGTAATCAATATCGATGAACAGGTAGTGGGAGTTATTGTTGATCGAGTTATGGAGGTTCTTAACATTCCCCGCGGTGAAGTTGAAGCCCCTCCCAAAATTATGGCGGGCAGAAGCAGTCATTTCATTCAAGGCATGGGCAAGGTCGGTGAGCGGGTTAAGATGCTCCTGGACGCAAACAAGCTTATTTTAATAGAGGAGTGATAATTAATGAAGACAGAGAGTAATCAGTTGGACTTTTCCATACTGGACATAATTCAAGAACCAGTCCTGGTAGTAGGTAAAGATTTGAAAGTTATTTTCATCAATGACAGTCTTTCCACTATGGCAGGAAAATCGTTGAAACAAGCCAAAGGCAATACCGTTGCTTCTATTATCAAGGCAGAACATAGCGGTATTTCTGAGGTCTTTAGTTCCGGGGAACGAATCAGTTTTCAAACCTGGGCAACTATCAAGGGAACCAAAAAGTATCTTGAATTGACTGGAAATCCTGTTATTGATAACGAGGGAGAGGTATCCTGTGTTGTTGAAGTAATCAAAGATCTGAGCGGACAAAAATCGGTATGCGATGCGGTTGAAGAACTAATAGAGAAGGCTAAAAGCGGTGATCTAAATGCCAGAGCCACTGTAAAAGCGGAAGGTGATTTCCAGACATTGGTTGATGGAGTAAATGAAATGCTGGATGCGGTAATCAACCCCATCAATGAAGTAATGGATGTTTTAAGAAGAGCGGCTGTAAACGATTTCGAGCTCATGGGTCAAGATTATTCCGGAGCCTGGGATGATTTAAAAGGAGCTATTAATACCGTTGTTGGCCGTCTTTTGACCGTAACTGATATTGTATCCCACGTTAGCCAGGGTAATCTCAGCGACGTTGATAATCTTAAAGCTATCGGCCGTCGCAGCGAAAAGGATAATTTAATCCCCGCCCTGATTCATATGCTGGAAGAAATACAAAAGCTGGCCGATGACACCCATGGTTTAACCAGAGCTGCTTTAGAAGGCAAGCTGTCGGCACGGGCCGATGTTTCTCAGCACAGCGGCGAATTCAATAAAATCGTAGCCGGCATAAACGAAACCCTGGACGCTATTCTGGTACCAATTAATGAAGCGGTAGAATGCCTTAAGGAAATGGCCACCGGCAACCTGGATGTAGCCATGATTGGCTCTTATCAGGGCGATCACGCTATGATAAAAGACGCGCTTAATCATACCCTGGATTCGATAAATGAAATTTTGAATGAAGTAAGCAAATCAACGCAAAGCCTGGCCACCGGCTCCCAGCAGGTCTCCAATTCCAGCCAGTCTCTGGCCCAGGGTGCTACCGAATCTGCGGCGGCTCTGGAGCAGATAAGTTCATCAATGCACGAATTGACCGCTCAGACTAAGCAAAATGCGGAAAACGCCGGCCAAGCCAATCAACTTGCCGACCAAGCCAGAACTGATGCGATTAAAGGCCGTGAGCAAATGAATTTACTGGGTATGGCTATGAAAGAAATCAGTGATTCGGCTGCAGACATATCGAAAATAATCAAAGCTATCGATGAAATAGCCTTCCAGACCAATCTACTGGCTCTAAATGCTGCCGTTGAGGCCGCTCGTGCGGGTCAGCACGGTAAAGGGTTCGCGGTAGTAGCTGAAGAGGTTAGAAATCTGGCCGCCCGTAGTGCCAATGCCGCCAAGGAAACTGCGGAAATGATTGAAGGTTCTATTAAAAAGACCGAGGTGGGAGCACGAATTGCGGAAGAAACCTCACGTGCCCTGGAAGAAATTGTCACCGGATCCGCCCGGGTTACCGATCTGGTGGGCGAAATGGCTTCAGCATCGAAGGAACAGGCCCAGGGTATAGGGCAGATTAACCAGGGTTTAGGCCAGGTGGATCAAGTCACCCAACAAGTTACCGCCAATGCTGAAGAATCAGCTTCAGCCAGTGAGGAATTATCAGGGCAGGCTATACAACTCAAACAAATGCTATCGAAATTCAAGCTCCGGCAGCCGGTCGTTAATATGAGCATCCCAGGTTTGCCCGCAGGAATTACCCCGGAAATACTACAAATGATTCAAAATCTAATTCAAACCCAGGGAATCCAAGTTGAGGCCAAACCGGCAGCAATGCAGGTTGCCTGGGGCAATTCTGCCGTGAGCGACCAGGCTCCCAGGCTTCAACCGAAGGATATCATTGCTCTGGACGATACTGAATTCGGCAATTTTTAGCGGCCATAATAATAGCTCTTACGCCGCCCTCGCTTATCTTCTGATGGGGAGTGAATAATTTGCATCTTAGTGATCAGGAATTTAAATTAATCAGTGCATTGATGCATGACAAATTCGGTATTAATCTAAGTGAGCAGAAGCGCAGCCTGGTTGTGGAAAGACTGCAAAAGGTACTGCTGTCAGGTGATTTTAATAGTTTCCGGGATTATTATGATTACGTTATTAATGAACCCAGCGGCCAGGCTCTATTAGATATGGTGGATAGGATAAGCACCAATTACACCTATTTTTTCAGGGAAAAAGATCATTTCGATTATTTAGTAAGCACAGCCCTACCCCAATTAATAGCCAAAGTTAAAGATCAAAACCGGCCCGGGCTAAGAATCTGGTGCGCGGGCTGCTCTTCAGGCGAAGAACCTTATACTTTAGCCATGATTTTAAGTGAATTTCTGGGTGCGGAGATATCCAGAATGGATGTCGGTATCCTGGGTACGGATATCTCCGAGACTGCCCTGCAAAAGGCTAAAAATGGCATTTACAGCGATGTCCAATTATCCCAGGTGCCAATTTCATACCGTCATAAATACTTTATTGCTGTAGATAACAACAGTTGGGCGGTCAAACCAATCCTGAAAAAGCTGGTGCTGCTGCGCCGGTTGAACCTTATGCGTACGGAATATCCGTTTAAGGGTAAATTCGATATAATCTTTTGCCGCAACGTAATTATTTATTTTGATTTGCCCACTCAACAGGGCTTAATAGAACGTTTTTATCGCTATTTACAGCCCGGGGGCTATCTGTTTACCGGCCATTCCGAATCGATAGACCGGTCCCGGGCATTGTACAAGTATATTAAACCCGCGGTTTATCAGAAATAGTGAGTGTTAGGATTGAGGTGATGTTAATGCGCAAAATTAAAGTTCTGGTAATTGATGATTCAGCCCTGGTCAGAGATATTCTGGCCCACGGATTGGCCTTGGATAACGAGATTGAAGTGGTGGGGGCGGCTCCTGATGCTTATGTGGCTCGTGATATGATTGTAAACCTCAAACCGGATGTTTTGACCCTGGACGTGGAAATGCCTCGCATGGATGGGGTGGAGTTTCTGCGCCGCTTAATGCCCCAGTACCCGTTGCCGGTAGTGGTCGTAAGCGCCCTGACCAAAAGAGGAGCCGCCATTAGCCTGGCAGCGCTGGAAGCCGGGGCTATCGACATAGTAACCAAACCCAGTATTGACGTGGCCCGGGGCCTGGCAGCCATGCTTCAGGATTTAAGAGCCAAAGTCAAGATGGCTGCCAAGGCCAATGTCCAAGCCTGGAAAGTCAGCCGGCATTCCCGTCCCGAACCGATTGCCGCCAATACTCAAGCCCTGGCGGAATCGACCGATAAAGTAATCGCTATCGGTGCCTCTACCGGAGGAACTGAAGCCATCCGGTTTATTATGCGCCAACTTCCTGCGTTCACGCCCGGTATAGTAATTGTTCAGCATATGCCGCCCGGTTTTACCAAACAGTTTGCGCATAGCCTCAATGATCTTTCCGCTCTGGAAGTCATGGAGGCCCAAAGCGGGGACCGGATAATGCCGGGGCGGGTGTTGATTGCCCCGGGTGGTTTGCATATGAAAGTTAAACGGTCAGGCGGTGTTTATCTAACTCAAGTAGAAGAGGGCCAAAATGTTAATGGCCATTGCCCCTCGGTAGAGGTCCTCTTTCAGTCTGTATCACAATGCGTGGGAGCGAATGCTATAGGAATAATGCTCACCGGGATGGGAGGGGATGGCGCTGACGGTATGTTAGCCATGCGCCTGGCCGGAGCCAGGACCCTGGCACAAGACGAAGCAAGCTCAGTTGTTTTCGGCATGCCCCGGGTAGCCTTTGAAAAGGGCGGCGCTGAAAGTCTGGTGCCCCTGACGTCTATTCCTAATACCATCATGAATCTGTTGGGTGGGAAAGCTAAATGGCGGACATAATTGTGGGTATAGGCGAAATGGCAGTTTCCCGAAGTCCCGGTGATATACTCAAAACTTTTGCGCTCGGTTCCTGTGTGGCGGTTATTCTGCTGGCACCACAAAAGAAATCCGTTGGTCTGGTACATGTTGCCCTGCCGGATTCCAACCTTAATAAGGTTCTCGCCGCGGATAAACCTGGACAGTTTGCGGATACCGGCATTCCCAACCTGTTAAATAAAATGGTATATCATGGGTGCCAAAACGTTGATATGGTGGCTAAAATTGCAGGAGGGGCCAATTTTTTAAATGACGGCGGTGTTTTCAGGATTGGGGAACGCAATGTGCTGGCCATTAAACAGATTCTTAGCAAGCTTAATCTAAAACTCATTTCCGAAGATGTCGGCAGAAACATTGGCAGGACGGTATATGTAAGCGTAAAAACCGGCAGGATTTTAATATTGTCACCGGGACGCGGAGAATGGGAATTATAATCACTCAGACCAACATCTGAACAATTTCGCTTAATAAAAAAAGGGGACCTAAGATCAAAGTCTCATGCCCCTTGATATTTGAACTGCTGATTAAGCTTGCTCCTGGGCTGATCTTAACCATGTATCGGTCACGGAGTAACGTTGAACTTCATCCTTGTTCCCTTATTGAGGGTTTGTCCGCCACTGGCTGCTTTTACCTGGTTGCTAATAAAGAGGTAATAGGTGCCTCCCGCTTGCCAACCACCGGCTGGCGGAGAAACCTTTACCTGCCGAGCGTTACCGTTCACCTGGGTTACAGATATATCATCGACTTTGTTGGTCCCAGATTCATCGGCAGCAACATAAATATTGGTTTTATTTACTGTACTAATGTCAACGTCCTTGTTGAAGGTAATGGTCCAAAAATCGCTGGGGTTCTTTTGTTTGCTTGCGGTCTGATCCGTCCATGTTTCGGATGACGTGTTGTCTGCAACCACCGTTATGGTGAGAGTCTGTGATATTCCTGCACTGAAGTTGAAAGTCAATGTGGTTGTTCCCGGCGATTGGGCGGCCAGGTAGGCCTTCTTAATTATTACGGCATTATTACTCATGCTGTAGTCTGTAATTGGTGATAGGGTTGCGGTTCCATTAGTTATACTTGCCAGGCTATTGCCGTTTAGCGTCACAGTAGTGCTTACATCTGCCTGGGCAGTTGAATTTTTATTAAATGTCCCGGTTGTTGGGCTTATAGTACTATTCTGGAACGTAATACCAACCCCGTTCAGCATAGGAAAGCCGTCATTGGTATCGGATACAGATTTCCACGATGATAGGGTTTTATCGGTTGAAGCATAAGTATTTAGAAGATTTACAAAATTATTGGATTTCATTGCGGTTGATGCCATGGCGGTTGACGCATCTGTTCCTCCGCCAACCCCTAGATTGGAGCTTGAAGCGCGGGGAATACTGTTTACCGTTTGGGTTGCACTGCTGTTCCAGTATCCATACGAAATAGTGCAAGGATTGCTAGTTTCATTATATCCCAATAGGCCACCAACATTACCGTATAATCCAACTTTTTCGCTACTTGTGGCATAACAGTTGGTTATCTGACCACCCAAAGCATTACCAACAAAACCGCCAACCTTGGCATAGTTACCGCCTGTTATTAAGCTGCCAATGGCATAGCAATTGGTTGTATAGCCACCCTCATTATATCCCAAAAACCCGCCGGCAGTTGAAGAATCGCCGCTCATTACATTACCTGTGGCATAACTGTTTTTAAGAATATTGTGAAAACTTTTTGCTACTAGCCCCCCCACAATTGCACCTTTTCCACCAGTTACGTTGCCTGTGGCAAAACAGTTCGTTGTTGGATCATTAACTGACGTTCCTGCCAAGCCGCCCACTATGCTATTATCGCCACCAGTTACGTTGCCAGTAGTATAGCAGTTTGTAATGCTACCTCCTCCATTGTTTAGGCCGCCTACTTCGCCATTGTTTAAGCTGCCTACTACGCACCCCCCCGTCACATTACCTGTGGTATGGCAGTTTATAATGCTACCATTCCACGTATATCCAATCAGGCCACCGACATCAAATGATCCAACTACAACACACGTGGAGTAGCTGTCTACTATTTTTGTTTCGCTACCATTCGAAACAACTTCTCCGACCAGACCACCTGTAGTGTATATACCCCCATGCACTGCTCCTGTGGTATAGCAGTTTGTTATAGTGGTTGAAGAAGCATTTCCTACCAAACCGCCTGTATTACCTGCGCCAGATATATTTATGTTTTTCAACCCAATATTTTTAATTGTTGCTCCTGAAGTAGATAGGAATAATCCATTATCGCCGATTAAATTGGCAATTGTCTTGTTGTTCCCGTCAAAGTTTCCTGCAAATGACTCAATCGGTATCCATAAATGATCTGACAGGTCAATGTCTCTGGCTATTATTATCTTATATCCCGCAAACGAAAATCCGGCTTTGGCCTGCACCGCTACCCATGCCAGCTCTGCGGCATTGTCTATCGTAAATGTCGTGCCGGACAAATCCGGCTCCACAGTTGCATAATTCCCTTCATCCGTCCAGTTAGTCATTGTAGCTGTTACTTTAGCGATTCCGGAAGTTGTGGAAGCTGATTTGGTTGTTGTAGCTGCATTGTCCGTGTTCGTAACGATGCAGTAATAATATGTTTCTCCTCTAGTTGTTGTAGGTGCTGTAAATATCAAGTCGGTAGCTCCGGAAATGGCAGTTCCGTCGCTGGTGCTATTGGTTGTATTGCTGTACCACTGATAGGTAAGGGTTCCAACGATGTCATTCACTACAACCGATAGTTTGGCGTTGCCTCCCACATTAACGCTTTTATCGGCCGGTTGTTCAGCAATCACCGGCACCACGGCGTTAATCGGAGGATTTACAACGACGGTGGCTATATCACTCGTAGCCGATGTTTTGTTCCCGTCAGCAGATGTACTGGTAACAATGCAGTAGTAGTACGTTGTCCCGTATTTTTTCGGCTGCCCACCATAATAAGATTCAGTTGCGCCCGTAATAGCAGTTCCACTGCTGGTGCTGTTTACTTCATTGCTGTACCACTGATAGGATAATGAATCTCCGCCGCCTGCCTCAATACACAAATATAGGCCGTCTCCCGCATTCAGCGTGGCATTGAGCGGCTGTGTTTTTATCCCTACCTTGTTGGTTACCGTTATGATCAATGTCTTCGTATCTCCGTTGCTGAAGTTAAAATCAATCTCCGTGGTTTCCACCGGTTGTGAAGCTAAGTAGTTGGGGTTGATACTGCAAATGTTCAAGTTCCAAGAATAGTCGAAGAATGTTAATTCTTTACCTCCATTGGTGATGCTGGTTAAACTATTGGCGTTTAAGGATACCGTTATAGGTACGCACTTACTAGAGTCGGAGTATTTATCCCATGACGCGGTTGTCGGGCTTATGCTGCTGTTATTGGAAATGGTCCCATCAAAAACAGCTGTCGCGTATCCATGCCAGGGATTGGTAAAACCTGTTTTGCCCGCTAGATAATAAAATGTGAGGTATGGTTTCGTACTACTAAAAGCATTTGTCATTGGGGCATTGCCATAAAAATATACGGATGACAGGTTGTCGCAGGCTCCAAAGGCAACCTCACCAATACTGGTCACACTGGAGGGTATGCTTACGCTGACTAGGCTGCTGCATGCATGAAACGCATAACTATCAATGCTGACTACGCCCTCTGGTATGCGCAGGCTGGTCAGGCTTCCGCAAGACTCAAACGCTTGAGCACTAATGCTGGTCAAACTGGATGGTATACTTACGCTGGTTAGGCTATGGCAATCTTGGAACGCGGCTTCACCAATACTGGTCACACTGGACGGTATGCTTACGCTGGTTAGACTGCTGCACCTTCCAAAAGCTCCTTTACTAATACTGGTCACACTGGATGATATGCTTACACTGGTTAGACTGCTGCAACTTCCAAAAGCAAACATTCCAATACTGGTCACGCTGGACGGTATACTTACGCTGGTCAGGCGGGTGCAATTCGCAAACACTCCGTAACCAATATTTGTTACGCCTTCTGGAATGCTTACGCTGGTAAGATTTTCGCAACTACTAAAGGCACTCTCACCTATACTGGTTACACTGGACGGTATGCTTACGCTGGTTAGGCTTAAGCAAGAAGAAAATCCGTTATTTCGTATGCCGGTTACGCTAAACCCATTAATTGTACTTGGTATAACTATATCGGTAAGGCTGCCATTAGCCCGGTTTATTTCTCCGGTCGTGGTATCAAATGTTAGCTGGCCACCGGTTACATCATAGGTTATGGTTTGTGCACTTGCAGTTTGCATATCCAATGGCAGCAAAACAATTACTCCCAATACCATTATGACAGTCAACAATATGAACTTTACTCGCCTCATTAATACATCTTCCCCTCTATTTTCAATTTTCGTGTTAAATCCTACGCAAAACTATCTTCTTCACAATGACCATTCTTTATCTTTTATCCATTTCCTTCTTTTATATCCATTATAACCATTTTTTTGATAGGTACCAATGTTTAAAATGTTGACATCGTTTTGCTGCATATCATAAACAATATGTGCAGCACTTAATCTTTACTATACGCCACAATAATAGGTCCATTAATCTGTGAAATGGTTTGGGTTCTAATATTTTTTATCCTAGAAACTCAAATACGCCTGCTTTTACGGCAGGCGTATTTGTTCGATACTTTTTTCTTGTCTTTGTGGGTTCCGGCATGCTGATTGATAGCAACCGGCATACGTATTTTAAGTTTTTTCTTTTTCATTATAACCACCTCCGTGTTAAGGGGACCGTGTTAAGGGGACCGTCCCCTTAACACGTCCCCTTAACACGTTCTGCGCAACTTGAACTTATATATTGTTATCGAGAAACGACACGGCCCGGGCCACAATGCTGTTGCCCTTGCCCCTTCTTTGCAACTGCCCCTGTACCACCAAGGGACCGTGCTGCTCGCCGAATATGTATTTTCCATATTGCATATAAATGTCTTCAAACATGGTCACATCAGTTAGGCCGAACTCATCCTCCAGGGAAAAGAAAACCACGATCTTGCCGATGCGGGTGGAAGGACGATGCGGGTGCAGGAGAAGTCCGGCACCTTAATAAAAGAACCGGGCCTTAACCCGCTTAAATCCCGGCTGGATTTTATATTCCTTTTTTGTAAGCCGGAGCGCAGCGAAGCCATGACGTGCTCGGCCACATCTATCCCTAAGAAGGCATATTCCATAGCCTTTTTTTCCATGGGGGAAAAGTCCGTTACCAGGTCGTTAATATCATCGTTAAACAGCTTCCCTACCCGGCTCTCGGCCCGCTGCTTATCCTCCAGCCATTGCGGCAAAGAGGCCAGCAACTGGCGGCGGTTGCCGTGCAATTTATCGCAGGCTCCGCACTTGATGAGGTTTTCCAGTTCATCCCGGTTAATACTGCTTCTATTTATAAAATCCTGCACAGATGAAAAGGCCGACTCGCTTCGGACACTTATAATAGATTGCCGGCAATTGTGCGATAAAGCTTTGACCTGTTTCAAACCTACCCGTATAGCGCCCTCCTCTACTGAGAAATTTATATCACTCTGATTTATATCCGGAGGTAATATTACTATCCCCCTGCGCCGGGCCTCCAGACAAATTATATTGGGCGGGTAATATCCCATCGGCTGGTTATTCAATATAGCAGTGTAATATTCGATCGGGTAATGCCGGGTGAGATAGGCAGTCTTAAAGCTGGTAGTGGCAAAAGCCGCGGCATGGGCTTCAGAAAAGCCATAGCTGGCATAGCCCAGCATATAGGAAAAAATCTGTTCCCCCAATTCCTGCGATATGCCGTTTTCCACCGCCCGCCTAACAAAACGGGCACCGATTTCTTCCATCAGCTTCTGGGAACGGGCATGGGTCATAACCCTCCTTAACTGGTCAGCCTCCCCGGGGGTGAAACCGGCTATAGCCTCTCCATTGCGGGCCAGCAGGGTAAGATGAGAGCCGTTTTCCAAAGTGATTTCGCTGCCCTGTATGGGTTTAATACCTGCTTTTCCAGCCGCCTGAAAGAATTTCACCGCCACGCATACATTGTCATGATCTGAGTATGCACTTTACTCAGGAACAACATAATGGGTGCCAAAAGCACAAGCGTTTAGCAATCTTCCAAAAAGCTGTTTAGGATTAAAGCGCCGGTTAAACCTATAACAGAATTCATCGAGATAGGGTTGTAAAAATTTATCACCAAGGCCGTGATAAGTGCCCATAATATAGGTTTTAGCATTACCAATAATAATATGAAGCCATTTCATCCATTTCAACAAAGCCGAATAATTGATAGTTAGAATCCCTTTCACTCATGGCATGGCGGATTTTGTGTAATAGTCTCCATGCAGTTCGGTAGTTAAGATCCAGTAATTGGGAAATTGACAAGGCTGATCTACCTCTTTTGTCGTTTGATACCAGATAAATTGTCCAGAACCATACTGTTAAATCAAGTTTACTTCTATGCATTACAGTTCCAGCTGTTACTGAAGTTTGATGTGAACATTTTTTGCATTCATAAAGTTTTCGAGTACTAATGTAATAATACTCACAATGTCCGCATATTGGGCATTTAAAACCTTCGGGCCATCTTTTTTCAAACAGATACTTTGCGCATGATTCCTCTGAACTAAATTTTATTTGGAATTCTATCAAGTTGAAACCTTCTGCTTTAGCCATGATATTGCCTCCCAAACTAATGTTCTGCATTAATTATATAGAACACCAGTTCTTTTGGCAACACCTCCCTGAGTAAAGTGCATATTCAGAACATATGTTCAGGTCAAGAGATGGGTGACGGTAAATGTTTCCGCGACGCCAAGGAAGTTTCTTCTACATCCAAAATATGCGCGAAAAAAAACCATGTTTTACTGCATGATCTCTGCAGTCACTACATGGCTACAACCTCCCACCCTATTAATATTCAGCAAAAGAATTACCGCCATTCAAGTTCGCTTTGTTTCGGCCATAATAAGCAATAGAAAAGAGCCCGAAGGCTCTTGAAAATCGGGGGCTATAGTTTGTCATTTTCCTGCAGGCAAAAATGTTTAATATGATCGTATACTTCAACTGCAATTTGTATGGCTCGCTTTGCCTCCAGCCTAGTAGCCTCCGGCCAATCTCCGGGATAACGTCCGGTAACCGCCCAGCCCGTCAACCAACTTATGTCCAAATTATCTAAAAACAGGCGAACCTTATCTGGTGTTTCAAGCACCAGTTGCTCCAGGTCATGTGTTTTTTTAAATTCAACTTCATTTAGGGTAAGTATTGCTTTTATTGATTTCTCAACACTCTGCTGAGCCAGAAAACAGGCAATCCGTGGATGAAGATAATCGGCCTTCGCAATTTCCTGGGCAGCCTTTAGATCCTGGGAAGCATATTCAAACCACTGCAATACCACCTCATGTAAATCACTGTTCATACATTACTTTCCCCTCACGAAGAGCAGATCGATAAATGTAACCCGGTACCTGTCCGTACTTTGAGATCGTATCAGGGTTTGCTACGATGATGTCCTTGGAAATCCGAAAATCACGGAGTTCTTTACGAATAGCTGCCATTTGATTGAGGTAGTCTTCTTTATCGCAATCCATAACCACTAACAAATCAACATCACTGCCCTTGGATGCTTCACCCCGGGCCCATGAACCAAAGACGATAATCTTATGGGGGCTAAATTTTTCCACTATACGTTCAGTCATAGCTTTAATCAGGTTTAAACTTATTTCCATTCACCTTACCCCCTTCTCAAGCTTTTGTCTCATGACACCATTGAAAGAGTTTTAATCGGTTATATTTTAAAAAAACAATACCATATTTTGTTATACAATTGCTACTGCTTCTCCTTGAGCAAGTCACGAATTTCCATAAGAAAAACGGCTTCATCACTTAAGCCTATTGTAACATATTTGGCATTTCGGTATTCAGATCCACATCTAAGCAACAATTTTCGCACCAAACAAGCGACGCTGTTAATAATTACCATTCCCAGAACATGAAAAATGATTACATTGGCTAATACAAAAGAGCCGGTCATAAACAGACCAGCTCTTTTGTATTTTGGTTATCTTACGGATTCAGCTATTTTCATAATTTCGTCTTTGCTAAATCCTTTGGCGAAAAGGGTATAATTTACATCGCCTATATTCCATACCAGGCTTGAATCATCCCAGGCTCCCTTGTTTCCATTAATCGTGACCGGCTCAACAACCTCCCCATTTGTTACATACTTGGTCTGTTCATTCATAATCCGCTGCATTATTATAATGTTTTTTCCGGGACCCTGGAAGTTCAGAGTAATATATTCTTTGGAATCTTTAAAGCACTCAGCATTTTTAAAGGAGTAGCCTGTAGGTAAATATGTCGGGGCCAGGAGTCTATAAGAAACCCCTTGCTGAGCATCAGCCAGGCGGGAGTAGTTGACCGTATCTACCGTTGGTTCATCCCGATTACCTATTGTGGTAACGCTGCCATCATCTTCCACGATCTCAACATACCCATTTTTATCTAATGCTGCCTGCTGCTCAGGGGTTAAGGGCTTTACGGTTGATGGGTCAGGAGCTGGCATGTCACTAACTATAGTAACATATGATCCTAGATTCAGTACTTTTCCGATGCTCTTGGCCGCAGCTGTCATTGCACCGGGAAATATCAGAGAAAAGCTCAGCACGGTCACCAGGACGAATGATCCCGTCAGCAATGCAGGACGGTGTTTCCTAAAGAAATTCTTCATAATAGCCTCCTTATTGTTTCTAGTCGTATTTTTGGCATTACAACGGCTCATTAATCGCCGCCGCAGTATTTGTTTCTTTCCGTTATCAGGAATAAGATCGGTTTCAGCCAAAACAGCAGCCAAATTCAATAGATTATCATATTCGGATTGAACTTCTTTGCTGTTAGCTAGCGGCTTACCGTCCAAAATACCATCTACATCCTCATTGAACTGCTTCACAAGATCCATTGAATCACTCCTCCTCTTCAAGTATTTCCCGCAATTGATGCAGGGATCTGTAAAGGATCACACCGGTATTGCTCTCCGATAGTCCCATTAATTGTGCGATTTCTCGGTTCTTCAGTCCGCCTGCAAATTTCATAGCAATGATGTTGCGTTCCCGTTCATCTAGAGAAGTAAGGGCCGCCAACAGTCTGCTTTGATCCTCACTGTGAACTGCCACTGCTTCAGGATTGGGCCGCTCGGAAGGTAAATTCCGGATGCTTTCTAAAGGAGACCATATCCAACGTTTGCGCTGCCGATAATGAGCATTCACCGTGTTTTGAGCGATAGTAAAAAGCCAAACTTCAAAGGCTCCCCGATCCGGATGATAAGTCTCGATTTTCTGCATAACCTGTTCAAAAACCTGACTGCTAAGATCTTCAGCTTCCTCAATACGATTGATGCGATATCGCATGTACTTATAGATGCGATTGTAGTAGCGGTCAAAAATATCTGCAAAAATATCTGTATAAGAATGCGCCTTATCCTGGAGACATAATTCTTTAGACAATGACATTGTTAAAGATTTTTCCATTTCATTCCCCTCTCCAAGAATTCTATCCAACTATTAATAAAACCTAAAACTGTTGGCAGGTATAATTGATACCCATATATAGGAATTATACTTTTTATTAAGATAACAACTCCTTCAAATAAATTACCTGGCCAGGTGCTCCTATAAGTAAGTATGATCAAGCCCGCAAACCATTACAGAGAAGTAAAATAAAATATTGCTGCTCGAACGAGGGTCCTGCTGTCGGCATGGTCTTCACGCTCCCGTTATCCTCCTCCCAACAAAACGAAAAAGATCCCGAAGGTTCTTGGGTTCTAATATTTTTTATTCTACAAAAATCAAATACGCCTGCTTTTCCGGCAGGCGTATTTGTTCGATACTTTTTTCTTGTCTTTGTGGGTTCCGGCATGCTGATTGATAGCAACCGGAATACGTATTTTAAGTTTTATCTTTTTCATTTATATCACCTCTATTTTTTAGCTACCCAGTCCTTCCCGGGTGCCCCTTATTTTACCGCTGCTCCTTCAGCAAATCACGAATTTCCATCAGAACAATTCATTATTGCGTATGCCGGAGTGGCCGCCATATCTATCAATCTGATCACGGTGAATATCAATCACTTCAGCAATGGTCAGGAACAGAACACCCTCGTTCATGCTACTCTCCCAATTTCCGCAATGTTTCACCGTGATTAACATTTACCTTTTGCAGTGCTGCCTGGAAGTATTTTTCCCGGTCCTGATCCGTTACCGGTGATATAATTAGACTTTTGCCATCTGTAACAATTTTTAACGGGGTGGAGTTATCAATATTAAGCAGTTCCATAATTGGCTTATCAATAATCAGGGCGGAACTGTTCCCGTGCGTGGTAAGAGTCTTTATCATCATAAAAACCTCCTCGGTACTATATTGTAATAACATTTTAGCACCAGCTTAACACAAAATATACCGATGACAAATTAAGTGCAAACAAAAGCCCCAACCTTGTGGGACAACAAATATTATTTCATTTCTCCTCCGGCTTACTTCCCAACCAGTCTATTTTTTGAACGGTTCGCAAAGACTGAATATACTCTCGCTCCAACTCCGTTAATTCTTCTCTGCGTTCCCACAAATCCGGGTGCATCTGTTGGGACAGCTCAATGAACCGGTATAACTCGCTAATCACGCCCATTATGAATACCCCACATGTAAAGCCATACCTGCCACCAAAGTAATGGCCAGGCGATCATCGATAATACCTTATTATTTTCATCAACTTTTCCCCACAAGGCCAATCTGTATGCTCTACCATAATTCATTTTGTCCATGGATTTTTCAAACGATTTTCGGTAGTCAATAATCATTCCAAATCACCCAATCTTTGGTTTATCACTTTATAATATTATTTTGTCCCCATTAATGCGCTATTATAATTATCCATAGTTTTTCAACCAGGAAGATGCCACTCGACCCGCAAGAGGTTTTGATCTAATAAGCAAACCCCGCTCGCCAATCGGAGCAGGGTTATCAGAATTTGAATATGGTTATCGATTTGTCTATGTGACACACAAAACTTTCATAAATATTTGATATCATCTACTTTCGCCTTATTGCTTTTCTATCAAATCCAACTCCAATAATATTTCTACCGCTTTATCAATTGATGTCTCGGAGTTGATTGGCTTCCTTTACGATATCATCAGATTGCACCGAATGATTTAATTGTTTAAGTTATATTATATGATTTTGCCGCTATGGACAGAGCAACATAATCATCGCCGGAGATCTTCTGCAAACAGGCAGCTACCTGCTTGCAGTCTTCAGGGTTTCTTACAATTATATCCTTCACAAAAATTTGCCCATCGTCAGTGAGTCTATAATCGAACCGTCTTATTTCAAAACCAGATTTCCCATATACCCCGAATCCCTGAGACATCCTTGTATCTTATCGGTGCGTAAACCTAGCTTTTGGAATATATAAAATAAACTATTTATATTGCATTGGGATAGAAGAGGCACAACAGTCGCGTCATTGTGACGGATTGGAATGCAATATCCAGCCAATATCCGGTGCAATGAAAAATAATCAATTACTACGTGTGGAAGCATAAAACAGAAAGCTATTCCCCATGTTCTCAGACAAAGGGAATTTCATATAGGATAGCTTGGAAGATTTACTTTCCATAATAGTTGACAATAATCCAAAATGTGGTAATATGATCAAAGTTGCCTTTATCTATGCGGTAGGTGCTATGGTTCTTTAACAAGAGAATAGGTGAAATAGATCCTCCGAATAATATTTAGGAGGATAGATTTATATGGATAATAAAAAATTTATTACAGCGGTTTTTGTTGATTATGAGAACTGGTTCTGGAATGTATATAACAATAATGCTAATAACGATATTGACAGTATTTTTAATGAAATAAAAAAAACAAGTCAAATAGTACACATTGTAATTTATGCTGATTTTACTCAAGATTTTATTAAAGATGAAAAATCAAGACTTGAATTGAAATATCCACGTATGGTTCATGATTGTGGTGCTTATAATACAAATGGTGATAAAACTCATATTAAGAAAGATTTGACTGATTTCTATTTACTTGATGATATTTATCAAACTTTATTTACTAATCCTAGAATTGAACAATTTATAATAATAGCGGGTGATGGGCATTTTCACAGTGTTATTACGCATTTAAGAATGTTTCACGAAAAAAAGGTTGGAGTTTTTGCCATAAAGGGAAGCCTTAGCCCCCTTATAAAGAACAATTCAGACTGGTATGTTGAAGTAGATCCGCTTTTTACTCATGATTTCAGCAAAATACTTAGCACTTTATATAATAATGAAGAACGTAAATTCGTTTCCTACTTTAATGGCGTTGTAACGAATTGTGTTAATTATTTCGGTACCGATCGAAATGAAACAGTATCTTCTTTATCATATTTAATTAATAATGAATATGTTAGACAGGAACAAGTTGTTATATCAGGCGAGGGTGAAAGAAAAGTACTTGTTGCCGAGTGGACAAAAATAGAGGCGGATGATCTCTGGAAGCGTCCCAATAAATTAATTCAAGCAGTTAGATAATTGTGTGAGGATTCTATTTTACCAATACCTTGTTAAATACATAGTATGATTCCTTTGGGGTTCTCACAATGTTAAAGACCCCCGCTAAAACGCAATAGCGGGGGTTTTCTATGACCATAGTAAAATATGTACTATATCGAGTTGTTTTTCAACCGCATGTGGGTTTGATCGAGGTCGACTACGATGACCTCGCGGCCGATTTTCTTTACGGCTTCCCAGGGTATGACCAGCTTTTGTCTATCTGTCCAAAAGTTTAACATATTGCCGCGGTTGGGCAGGATTATGGACACGATCTGGCCGGTTTCCTGGTCTACCAGCATGTCGGAATCACCCACCGTACCCATACGCATACCATCGTAGATGTTCACCATTTCCTTGCCTACCAGTTCATTAAGCCGCAATGTCCACTCCCCCTATATTCCGGTATGGCCAAAACCTCCGCCGCCTCGATCGGTCCCGTCCAGGTCTTCCACCTCGACGATCTCCAGTTTCAGTACCGGAGCAAAGACCATCTGGGCGATTCGTTCGCCTCTTTTCAATGTATACTCTTTGTCCCCCAGATTTATAACAATAATCTGTATTTCCCCCCGATAGTCTGAATCTATGGTTCCGGGAGTATTCAGCAGGGTCAAACCGTGCTTCAGGGCCAGTCCGCTGCGAGGACGAATCTGGGCTTCGCAATCGATAGGAAGAGATATGGCTATCCCGGTTGGCACCAGAGCTCTGGCCCCAACCCCGATGATAATGTCCTCCTCATTGGCAGCATAGATATCCAGTCCGGCCGAGCCGGGGGTCATATAGCGCGGCAGGGGCAAATCAAAAGAATGTATACGTTTGATCATGACCTTCATTATCTATTCCCCCACCATTTCTGAAATTCCTGTTCGACAACCGGCAGCACTTCTTTGTCACCGATCGCTGCCAAGGAAAAGAGTTCCGGTTTGAAGATGCCTTTAGCCAATTCCTGCACCATTTCGGGCTTGACCGCGTAGAGCTTCTCGATTACTTCTTCCGGAGTAACAATGTGTCCGTACATCAGCATCGACTTGGCCAGGCGGGTCATCCGGTTCATAACGCTTTCCAGTCCCAATGAAATTGAAGATTTCATCAGCTTGTGAGTGCGGTTTATCTCTTCCTCGCTTACTCCGTGTTTAATAAACTCCTCCATCTGTTCGAAGAAGGCAGAATAGAACTGGCCGACTTTGGCAGGCCCGGTACCGATGTATATGCTGTAAAGACCGGTATCTGAATAGCTGGCCGGATAGGAATAGACGGAATAAGCCAGCCCCAGTTCTTCACGAAGTTTTTGGAATAGGCGTGAACTCATGCCCCCGCCCAGGATACTGTTCATCACGTTCTGGGTATATCTATCTTCATTGTGGTAGGAAATGCCGGGTACTCCAAGACATATCTGGGTCTGCTCCACTTCTTTGGGCAGCAGATTGATAAAGGCTGAACCACCCATTGGTTTTTCCATAATAGAAACCGGAACACCCAATGGCAGGGATTCAAGCTTTTTTTCCACGAAGTCTCTGATCTTATTATTATCTATGTTGCCAGCCACGGAAATTATCATGTTGGCGGGCACGTAATATTTCCGGTAATAATCGTACAGCTCGTCCCGATCCATGTTAGTAATAGTATCCAAAGAACCAAGTATGGGCAGGCCCATGGGGTGTCCATCCCAGAATTTGCGGGCAAATACATCATGAATCAGCTCATCCGGGGTATCTTCGTACATATTGATTTCTTCTACAACTACGTTTCTTTCCGTATCCAGGTCTTTCGCAGTCATTATGGAGTTAAAAAGCATATCGAAAATGATTTCCATGGCCGGATATATGTCCTCATCCAGGGTACGAGAATAAACACAGGTATATTCTTTGGACGTAAAAGCGTTCAGTTGACCGCCCATGCCCTCGAAGGTTTCCGCTATATCACGAGCGGTTCTTGACGGAGTACCCTTAAAAAGCATGTGCTCGATGAAATGGCTGGCTCCGGCCAGGCTGGGGCTTTCGTAGCGCGAACCGACTTTAATGTATACTCCTACAGCTGCCGACTTCAGATAAGGTATGTCTTCAACCACCATTTTAGCACCACTGCTAAGATTCCAGCTATCAATCAATGCAATACCTCCATAATCCAATATGCTCTAAGATCCAGTATCCCCTTTGGCCAGTTTCATAATGCCTTTAATAATTCTATTTATAAAGCCGGGCTGCCGGTCTATGTCATCCCGGCTGACCAGGGATATGCTTTTAAAATAGCTCCCATCGATATATATATCTAGCTCACCCAGATGCTGACCTTTCTTTAAAGGTGCATCAAGATTATAATTGAAGCTCAGCCGTTTTTCAATGTTATATTTATCATCTCCCTGCCACAGCCATAAATCTTCGGCCAGAACGACCTCTGCATAAGGCTGGACGCTATTATTTATTTTTAAGGTTTTGAATGGAATTTCGTTATCCATCACTTTTTGCAGGGTGGCTTTTTGAAACCCATAGTTTAAAAGCTTGATCGTATCTCCCTGCCGGTCACCTGATTTAAGAACCACGGCTATAAGCCCTCGGTTATCGCGGCTGGCTGAAGCCACCAGGCATTTTCCGGCCGCATCGGTAGTACCGGTTTTAATTCCGTCCGCACCTGAGTAGCTGTTTAGCAGGCTGTTGGTATTATGAATGGCTAAGGGACGCCCGTAGCCGGGATGGGCAAACTCAGCTTCGGAACTGGCTACGGTTTTACTTATATATTCTTTGGTTAAGGCGTAACGACCTATTTGCGCCAGGTCATAAGCCGTACTGTTATGATCCTTATCAGGCAGTCCGGAGGCATTCTGGAACCGGGTATGCGCGGCTCCTATTAAAAAGGCCTTTTTGGACATAAGATAGGCAAAGAATCTCTCGTCGCCTGCCACATGCTCGGCCAGCACCACGGCAGCATCATTGGCGGAGCGGATCAGGGCGACCTTTAGTAGTTCCTCCACCGTTAATTTTTGCCCGACCCTAAGGCCTATGGTATATTCCGGGGTCTTATCGGCGTTTACACTTACGGTCGCTGTCTCGTCCAGGCCGGCATATTCCACCGCCAATATGGCAGTCATCATCTTGGTAGTGCTGGCAGGTGGGCGGCTGACGTTGGCGTTTTTCCCCAGAATGGGCTGGCCGCTTTCCCGGTCCACCAGGCAATAGTACTTAGAGTTCATAGTCGGGGCAGCCTGAACCGGTACCGGTAATGCCAGGCACAGGCATAACATAATCAAAATTGCACCTAAAAAACGCATCATTATTCCCCGATAGGGGTTATTACCTATAGGGTGGACACGAGCACCAGCAGAAATAAAAGAATGACCACATAATCTAAATCCCCAAAAAAGATCTTCGAAATTCATATTATATTTGCGATGTCCCCCTACAGGGACTCCACCCTTCGGGTACTCCCAATGTTCGCTGCGCTCACAATATAAGGTTGCTGATGTTCCGTAAACGGCACTACCAAGGTTGCACCCTTCGGGTACTACTGATGCTCTCTTACGATCACTATTAAGGTTGCACCCTTCGGGTACTACTGATGCTCTCTTACGGTCGCTACCAAGGTTGCACCCTTCGGGTACTACTGATGCTCTCTTACGGTCGCTATTAAGGTTGCACCCTTCGGGTACTACTGATGCTCTCTTACGGTCGCTATTAAGGTTGCACCCTTCGGGTACCACTGATGCTCCCTTACGGTCGCTATAAAGGTGGCCGCGTCTATCGTTCCCCCTTTTATTTTTAACCATTTTTTGTTTCATTGCCTGCCTCGACTTTACCGGCGGTTATTTTGTCTATGCTTATCATTTGGTAGTTCTGGGCTTGCAGTTGTTTGAGCATTTCAGGCAAAGCTTTGAGAGTTGGTCCGGTGGGGTGCATGAGGATAATGACATCGTTGTGCAGCTTTTTCATTACTCTATTTACAATGGTAGTTGCATCGGGACGCTGCCAATCTATAGTGTCAGCGCTCCACATAATGTATTTATAATTGATTCCATTTACCGTACTTACCAGTTGGGAGTTATACTCTCCGTAAGGAGGAGCAAAAAATGTACTGGGCTGGCCGGTTATTTTACTGATAATATCTTCTGCCTTCTTAATTTCAGTGCATACTTCGTTCGCGCTTAACTGGTTAAAATGACAGTGACGGTAGCCATGATTTTGTATGCTATGCCCGGCACTGGCCATCTGCTTTAGCAGTTCGGGGTTTTTTTCCGCCCACTTGCCGGTGACAAAAAAGGTAACCTGGGCATTATTTTTCTTAAATTCCTGCAACATAGCGGGAATGAATTCTTCCCCCCAATCTACATTTATAGTTATGGCTACCGCCTTGGTACCAGTGTTACCTTGGAATATGGGCTCGACCCCACCTGCGGCGACAGTGGTATGATAGCGTTCAAAGATGCTAAAACCGGTAAAGCCGAACACCAAGAGCATAACAGCGGCAATTATGAATAGCTTCCTCCAGGAAAAGTAGTAAGTTCTCACCGTCATCATTTCTCCCCTCTCAATTCCACGTAGATTTTGCCGTTTTGCAGCCCGGTTTTTATAATAAGCGGGCCGTTACGGTTATTGCGAAACTTTAAGTCCAGATAGCCATAACTAACCGTGGCATCTTTACCCTCGGGAACATAATGAACCGGCCTCGTATGCGCGTGACGCTCCACGATGGGCAGTTTAGCCAGCAAGGCGGCATTATAGGCAGTGCTGGCTACTTGGCACACCCCTCCCCCATAGTCGACATCATATGCTCCGTTCAAGATAATGGGTGCGGGCAGATAACCTCTCTCGGCGGATCGGGGTCCGGTAGTATCATTTAGCGAGAATACTTCCTCCGGCCATATGACGGTATTGTTAAGACTTTTGAGGGCTGAGGCAATATTCTGATATCGGGCTGAACTGCCATGAAACCAGGTCTGATAAGCGGCTACATTATTACGGGCGTTTAATAAATCCTGGCGCGTATAGCGTGGACTGGACTTAACTATTTCCAGACTAAGTTTTTGACCCGGGGGTGCGGCCTGGATTTGAGTCAGAGTTTTTTCTACATCTATAATTACTCCCTCCTCTTCGGGAATAATTGTTGCCGTTTCTTTGTCCAATCTGGGCTCAACCGGTACTTTTTGATACCTCATGGCCATTTCCTCAATGACCCCGCGCAGTTCTCCAGGAAGCAGTCTTTCCACACTGACATCCTCAATACTAACCCCTTCCTTCACCCCTCTAACGTTTCGTTCAACTCGATCCATCCAGGTTGATACCAGGGTTAAACTGATAAAAAAGGACAAAAGAAAAAGGGTTCGGATGTCTATTTGAATAACATGAAACCCTCTCTTTAAAAAATAATACCCACCGCCTTTTATTTTCTCATAGAATTAATATTCGGCAGTGAGCACTACTATTCGATTAAATTGACCTTCAACATAAATAAACCGAGTATCTCGGTTTATTTATGTTTTAATTATCGCCTTTGTTTTCGCCGGATGCAGTTTTGGCCTTCAATACTGCTTTACGGGATAGGTTGATCCTTCCCTGGCGGTCAATCTCGGTTACTTTGACCTCGATCTTGTCACCGATTTTCACAATATCCTCAACTTTGTTTACCCTTGCTTCGTCAAGCTGGGATATATGGACCAATCCCTCTTTGCCGCTGGTACCGAGAACTCCCGGTATAATCTCAACAAAGGCACCGAATTCCATGATTCTCTTGACTGTTCCCATGTAGACTTTGCCTACCTCAACTTCGGCAAGGATGGACTCAATAAGGAAACGGGCTTTTTTAGCGCCTTCATCATCAGTAGCAATTATAAACAGGCTGCCGTCATCCTCGATATCAATCTTACAGCCGCTCTCGGCCACAATCTTATGAATGGTTTTCCCACCCGGGCCGATTATTTCTCTAATCTTATCCGGGTGAATCTGCATACGGATCATTTGGGGCGCATAGGGTGAAAGCTCGGTATTGGGTTTATCGATTGCTTCCATCATTTTGTTCATTATAAACATTCTGCCTTCACGGGCTTTTTGCAGAGCGGTCTCTACTATTTCCCGGTTTACGCCCTTGATTTTAATGTCCATCTGCAGCGCGGTAACTCCCTGAGCGGTACCCGCCAGCTTGAAGTCCATATCGCCCAGTGCGTCTTCTATTCCCTGTATATCACTCAATATGGCAAACTTATCCTCTCCTTTGACCAGACCCATGGCAATACCGGAAACCGGTGCTTTGATGGGTACTCCGGCATGCATCAAGGATAAGGAACTGCCACAGACGCTCCCCATGGAACTGGAGCCGTTGGATTCCAATACCTCTGAAACTACCCTGATGGTATAGGGGAAATCGTCTACGGAAGGAATGACTGCCAACAACGCCCTTTCTGCCAGAGCACCATGACCTATGTCTCTTCTGCTCGGTCCCCGCATCGGTTTGGTTTCACCCACACTGTAGGGAGGGAAATTATAATGATGGATATATCTCTTGCTTTCCGCAATCCCCAGACCATCCAAAATCTGATTTTCACGGATGGGTCCTAATGTAGTAACCGACAGGACCTGAGTCTGCCCGCGGGTAAATAAGGCACTGCCATGCGGTCGGGGCAAGAAGCCTACTTCGCAGCTGACCTGTCTGATTTCGTCCAGCTTTCTTCCATCAACCCGGTCGCCATCCTCCAGAATCATTTTTCTGACGATGTCTTTAAGAAGTCTGTCCACCATACCAGCAATCAGTTTTCCATCATCGGGATAAAGTTCTTTGAAATACTCCAAAATTGCTCCCCGGGCTTCGTCCATGCTGGCTTCGCGCAGTTTCTTGTCAGGATTCTTTACTGCTTGTTCCAGACTGGGGGTTGCATATCCCCTGACTTCACCTTCTAATTGTTCATTTACTTCTACAACCGGCATTTCCTGCTTAACTTGTCCCATCTCAGCCGTTATCGGTTCCATGAAGGTTACAATCCTTTTGATTTCTTCATGGGCGAAGAATATTGCTTCCAGGATAGTAGCTTCCGGTACTTCGTTGGCATGGCCCTCAACCATCATTATGGCATCTGATGTTCCTGCCACAACCAGGTGTAAATCACTCTGGTGGTGCTGTTCCACGGTCGGGTTGATAATCAGTTGGCCGTCCAACAGGCCTACGATAACCGCTGCTACCGGCCCGGCAAAAGGTATTTTGGATACCCCCAGGGCTATGGAAGCCCCTATTATAGCTGTGATGTCGGGTGAATTGTCTTTCTCCACCGATAAGATGGTCGCTACCACCTGTAAATCGTTTTTGTATGTCTTGGGAAACAGTGGCCTGATAGGGCGGTCAATCTGTCGGGCCGAAAGGGTTGCGTTCTCTGTAGCACGCCCTTCTCTTTTAATAAAACCACCGGGAATCTTGCCTACCGCATATTGTTTCTCTTCGTATTCTACAGTCAGTGGGAAAAAATCCAAGCCTTCACGGGGACTTGAGGCTGTGGCAGTAACCAACACAACAGTATCTCCGTATCTGACCAGAGCTGCTCCATTGGCTTGTTTGGCTACCTGTCCTACTTCTATCACCAGAGGTCTTCCGGCAATTTCAATTGTATATTTGTGAACGATGTGAAACTCCTCCTTTCATTGACAATGGATAAAGTTAAAGAGCGGCATTCCGCTCTTTACCTGCGTAGACCGAGTCGAGTAACAATGTTACGATACCGGTCAAAATCATTATTTTTCAGATAGTCCAAAAGTGACCGCCTTTGTCCAACCATTTTCAAAAGGCCTCTTCTGGAATGGTGATCTTTTTTGTTTGCTTTCAGGTGTTCATTCAAATAGTTTATTCTATCTGTAAGAATAGCTATTTGCACCTCGGGAGAACCGGTGTCATTCTCATGTACCTGATAAGCCTTAATGATTTCCTGTTTTTTTTCTGAAGACAGAGCCAAGCTTCTCACCTCCTTACTTTTTAAACGCCACTAACCAAGACTAACGTCGGTGAAATCGTCAACCCTAGCAGGTGGTTACCTTAACTGATACTGCCTGGCTATAAAGTAATAATCCCCATAGTATATATTTTTTAAACCAGATCAAAGATCTTGCCGCTCTTTGCTTTACTATTATCTTATGTATCTGAGTGCCAATATATCTGCGCTTGCAACAGTGTTCATTTTACCATAGTAGTCAGGAAAAGTAAACTTGAGCCGGTTTTATACAGCCCTATCGTATGATCGGCAAATCTCCTCTGCTCTATCCCTATCCCGGGCAATCTGGGAAACCAAATCTTCCATAGAAGGAAACCGTTGTTCATCTCTGAGCTTCTCAAAAAATGATAGACCGATTTGAGCCCCGTATATGTCCTCCGCAAAATTCATCAGGTGAGCTTCTATGGATACAGGATATTCCTTATGAAAGGTGGGCTTACTGCCGATATTTACAACACAATGGTAGTACTTGCCGTCCAAGCATGCACGAGCAGCGTAAACGCCTTTGCCGGGTATATGGTAAATGCTCTCCACCCCTATATTGGCCGTGGGAAATCCTATGGTATTGCCCCGATGCTCACCTTCAACTACTACCCCTTCAATGACGGGATGATAGCCCAGCATATTGTAGGCGGTAATAATGTCCCCGGATTCCAGGGCTTTTCTTACCAGGCTGCTGGAAATCGGCTCATCTTTATATGTAACCGGCGGGATAATATTTACCCCGAAGCCGGATTCCCGGCCTAATTGCTGCAGATCCTCAGCGGTACCCGCGCCCCTGTGTCCAAAAGTATAATTAAAGCCTACAAATACCTCCCGAACCTGCATGGTATCAATCAGTATTTTTTGGACAAACTGCTCAGGCGGCCAGGTGGCAATCTCCAGAGTAAACGGGCTGTATATAAGTATGTCCAGTCCCATTTTCTCCAGCAGCTCAGCTTTGCGCCCGGAGGTGAGCAACAAGCGCGGAGCCCTGTCCGGCACCAGTACCTGGGCAGGGTGAGGTTCAAAGATAAAGGCTATCGATTGCCCTCCATTAGCTGCAGCCTTATCCACCAAGCCTTTGATTAAACTCTGGTGTCCCTTATGTACTCCATCAAAGTTACCCAAAGCCAGATAAACGGGCCGGTCACTCTTCTGAAAGTTCTCAATTCCCACTACTATTTGCATGGTTGAAACTCCTTGCCTCCCCTATTGCTTGAATACCTTCTGCGGTTGTAAGTAAGTCCGGTTGTTCTCGATTCGACATTCGGCAATGGCAATTAAGCTGCCCTGAGGCTCGTAGACCCTTACTAAGCCTGGACTGCATCCTTCATCGACGGAGATGCGATTCCCGTTGAATATTTTATCCAGATGAGAAGAATCAATCGTAAACTCAGGTATATGTTGGAGGGGAAAGTCTATTGTTCTGATCAGATCGGTGAGTTTAGGACTTTGCTGGCCCAGCTCTTCCAGCGAATAGGATTCTTCTATGGTAAAAGCTCCCGCCCGGATGCGGGTCAATGACGAAAGGTAGGCGCCGCTGCCGAGATCGATGCCCATATCGTGGCACAGGGTTCTGATGTATGTACCTTTGGAGCATCCGACTTCAATATTAACCAATGGTCGGCCTTCCCCATCTATATCCGTAGACAACAACTTTATGTATTCGATTTCAATCTCACGTGATTCCCTATCGACTGTGATTCCCTGGCGGGCCAGTTCATACAGTCTTTTGCCTTCATGATGCACTGCTGAGTACATGGGAGGAATTTGCTTAATTAGTCCGGTATATTTTTTAAAAAGATCATGCAACTTTTTTACACTTATATCACAATTGGTGAAATCGAAATAAGATTTATAGGTAATATTCCCCCAGGCATCCTGGGTATCGGAAACACCCCCCAGCGTCATGGTAGCCCGGTAAACCTTGTCCGTATCCGCTATATATTCTATTACTCGGGTGGCTAAACCTATGGCTACCGGCAGTACCCCTTGAGCCATAGGATCCAGTGTACCCAGGTGGCCCAGTTTAGTTCGGGGAAATATTCTCTTTAATTTCCTAATTACATCAAAGGAGGTCATGCCCTGGGCCTTATTTACAGTAATAAAGCCATCCACCTAGCCCATCACACCCTCCAAAGTACAGATTACCTGTTTCACTATTTCCTCCATTGTTCCTACTTGCTGCGCTCCGGCTGCTCTGCGATGGCCTCCGCCCCCAAATCTTGCGGCCAGCTGTGATACATCGAACTCTCCCTTGGAACGGAACCCGATTTTAATAAGCCCCGGGCTTAATTCTCTGAACATCAGCCCGACCTCTACGCCTTTTATCATCATAATGTAGTTTATAATGCCTTCCGGACATATTTGCAGGGCGCCCATGTCTTTTAGTTCTTCATATTCCAGGGTCATCCAGGCAATTTTACCGTTATTATTAAAATTTATGTTTTTTAAAGCCCTGCATAGAAGCATTACTTCCGTCCTGCTCTTGGACTCAAACAAGTTAAGTTTGGTTTGTTCCAGGTTCACTCCCCTATCCATTAACTCCGCCACATGAAGGAATGTAGCACTGGTGGTATTGCTGTGCTGAAAACCGCCGGTATCCTGAATGATTCCTGCATATAGAGCGTTAGCAATATCCGCACTTATATCAACATCCATCTCTTTTAATAGTTCCAATACCAGTTCCGCGGTTGAGGAAGAGTGGTAGTCCACATAATTCAAGTTGCCAAACAAGGTATTACTCTGGTGATGATCAATGTTGATAGTAAAACCCCGGTCGTCCAGCATTGCCATAACTTTTTCCCCGCTACGATCCTCATCGGAGCAATCCAGGAAAATAACATTGTTTACCCCGGCCTTCATTTGCTCTGGACTTAAAACGGCCTGGCTGCCTAATAAATAATTATATATCGCCGGTACGGGGTCCTGTAACAGGATACGGGTATTTTTACCTATAGAAATCATCCCCAGGTAAAGACCAATTATCGAACCGATACAATCACCGTCAGGTATGGCGTGCCCTACCAGCAGAAAATCATCTCGTTTTCTAATTTCCCGGGCTATTTGTTGAAGTTCATTCATCCGCGTTTTCCTCTACTGGCCGGGTCTCTTTAAGTCCCTCCAACAATGCCGAAATCCTTATTCCCTGCTCAATAGATTTGTCCAGCCTGAATTCCAGATCGGGAGCATGCCTGATCTGGATACAGCGCGCCAGTTCGGATCTTAGATGTCCCCGGGCTCTTTGCAGCGCCTGCATGGTTTCAGCCTGTTTTTCATCCGTACCCAAAATACTGAAATAAACCCGGGCGTGACTGATATCCTGGGCTAAATCCACCCGCGTAACTGAAACTGTTGAAAAATCAATGCGGGGGTCTTTTATGTCTTCTTGGATTAAGGCGGACAGAATTCTTTTAACCTCCACGGACATCCTCTCCTGCCTGCGTTTTCCCATATTGAACACCCCAATTTCTAATATTTAACCGTTAGAGTTCCCTGGCTATCTCTTCCATGGTATAAGCCTCAATAATGTCGCCCTCTTTAATATCGTTGAAGTCCTTGATGCCAATCCCACATTCATAGTTTTCCAAAACTTCCTTGGCATCATCCTTGAAGCGTCTTAAAGAAGAGAGTCTGCCTTCATAAACTATAACCCCATCCCGTAGTACTCGAATATTGGCATTTCTCTGCAGCTTGCCGTCAATAACATATGAGCCTCCGATGGTTCCGGCGTTGGGAGTCTTGAAAGTCTGCCGCACTTCGGCCCGGCCTAAATATTTTTCGCGGTACTCGGGATCGAGCAACCCTTCCATGGCCTTTTTAACTGCCTCAATCGCTTCGTATATAACTCGATACAGACGAACATCGATATTTTCTTCTTCCGCGTATTTACGGGCTTTTACATCCGGTCGTACATTGAAACCGATAATGATGGCATTGGAAGCCGAAGCCAGCATAACATCCGTCTCGGTAACGGCCCCTACAGCCGAGTGGATCACGTTTACCTTGACCTCGCTAGTGCTTAGCCGGAGCAAAGACTGGGCCAGAGCCTCGATAGAACCCTGAACGTCTCCTTTTATTATAAGATTTAACTCTTTTACACCCGCGTTTTGCATTTGTTTGAAAAAGTCATCCAGAGAAATCTTGCTGCTGCGCTTCTGATCTTCCAGCTTCTTCTCACCCAGTCTCAAACTGGCAAGTTCCTTGGCTACCTTCTCATCGCAGACCTGAACTCTTTCTCCCACTTCGGGAACATCGGACCAGCCGGTAATCTCCACCGGCATGGCGGGATAGGCGGTATCAACTTTGCGTGCCCGGTAGTCAGTCATAGCCCTTACTTTACACCAATTGACTCCGCATATTACGCAATCCCCGACCCTCAGGGTGCCCTTCTGCACTAAAACGGTAGCTACCGCTCCCCGTCCTTTGTCCAGTTCACCTTCAATTACCACGCCCTCTGCCTGACGGTTCGGATTTGCCTTTATATCGCGCATTTCCGCCATAAGCAAAACCATCTCCAGGAGATGGTCGATCCCCATGCCGGTTTTGGCCGACACCGGTATAAACATGGTATCTCCGCCCCATTCTTCAGGAACGATATGGTATTCGGTCAGTTGCTGCATGACCCTGTCCGGGTTGACATCGGGTTTATCCATTTTGTTCAACGCTACTACAAAAGGAACATTAGCCGCTTTTATGTGGTTAATGGCTTCGATGGTCTGGGGCATAACCCCGTCGTCGGCGGCCACAACCAGGATTACAATATCGGTAAGGTTGGCGCCTCTAGCTCGCATGGCAGTAAATGCTTCATGCCCAGGCGTATCTATAAAGGTTATGCGATTGCCATTGACAGTTACCTGGTAAGCACCTATATGCTGAGTAATACCCCCTGCTTCGCCGGAAACCACATCTGATTTACGGATTTTATCCAGAAGGGAGGTCTTGCCATGATCAACATGACCCATGACGGTAACAATAGGCGAACGGGGCTGCAGGCTTTCATCACTGTCTACAATTTCATCCAAAATCTTTTTTTCTTCGCTGATTTCCCGTTCGACGCTTACATCGTAAAGGCTTGCCAGGATTTCCACAGTCTCATAATCAACTTCTTGATTTATGGTAGCCATGATCCCTAGTTCCATCAACTTTTTGACAATCTCTGCCGAACCTTTAGCAAGTTTTTCGGCTAATTCCCTTACCTGAATGGAGTCGCCTACTGTAATAAGCTCAGGAGTCTGCATTACTGTATCTTCTTTTTTCTTTTTATGTTTACCCTTTCTTTGAGGGCGGCTGTAATCTTTGGTAAACTGCGGCTTAACAGGTGTTGTTTTCTTGGCTGTTTTGTTATGAGGACTAACAAATCCAGGCTTCTTAGGTCCTTTGTTGTCAACATCTATCGGTCGAGCTGGCTGGTTAAAACCAGGGGCAACCTTTTTATCGCCGATTTTTTTAGCATCGGTCGGAAACGGTTTCTTGCCCGCTGCAAATCCAGGACTAGTTGGACGGGGGCCTTGATTGGCGCCAGGCTGACCGGTAAATGGTCTGGGAGCATTGCCCGGTCTGGGAGCACTACCGGGGGCATTGCCCTGCCGAGGAGGCGCCGGTCTGGGGGTTGCCGGTCGAGGCGCTGCCTGCCGGTCGTCCACTTCATAGGCTGATCGAGGTTTAGGTTTATAGCCGGTCGTTTCATTTCCAGGCGGCCGCTGAGTGGGGCGCTGGTTGGACTGGTTAGACGCCATATCCGGACGACTGGGGGAACCGGCGGGCCTAGTAATAGGGGGCGGGGACTGATCTCGCCGGGCCGGGTAGCCAGCTTGACCGGCTCCCGGTTGCGATGCAATTGGTCTTTTAACTCCCGTATCCTGAGACATCCTTGGGGAAGGCGCAACATGATCCCGGCGCGGTTCAACCGCCGGTCGTGGGCTAGTTGTTTCTGGTCGGGATAAAGGAGGAACTGTATTGCTGGGGGCCTGGGTCTTATTGGTTTCAGTTTTGATCGGCTCGGGCTTATCCCCTAGCCGCTTTCTAACCCAGGATGCCTGCGATTCCTCCATGGTGCTCATATGGTTTTTAACGTCCAACCCTATTTTTTGCAGGGTTTCAACCATCTCTTTACTTGGTATCCCCAATTCTTTCGCCAATTCATGAACTCTTATTTTGGCCATTCAACCACCCCCATGCTTTTTGCCTAGTACTCGGTCAACCTTAATTGTATATCTTATTTCATCGAGTAAAATTCATGTATGACAAGGCGAAGGATTGAACAATACTGAACGTATTGTGATTGACGACAACGCAGTCATACGGGAATTTGACCGATGAGAAGATATAGAATTAGGGTTGACCGAGTACTAATTTCCCGCTGCCTCTAATGCCTTCATTATAGCATCGGCCATACCGGAATCGTTTATGGTTAGGGCTACCCGATAGGCTTTACCTACACTAGCCCCCAAATCATATTTATTCCCCAATACCAGCCAGGGAATATGGTGTTTACTACAGTTCTTAAGCAGCGTTTCCCTGGTATTTTCTGAAATATCCTGGCTTAAAATCAATAAATGCGCTCGATTTCTGGTCAAGCTGGTTCTAGCAGCCATAGCGCCCGATGATATCTTGCCAGCTTTTTGCGCAATTCCTATGAGATTATAGACCTTTTTCATTCTATCACCCATCCTTTTCTATGGGCTATGCTCCATTTGCAATTGTCCTTTAATATAATTAAACACGTCTTCGGCTATATCATGCTGCAAAGCCTTTTGCAATCTTTTTCCTTTTACGGCTAGGTTTAGGCAATCCTGACTGGGACATAAATAGGCCCCCCGCCCGGACTTTTTGCCGGTAAGATCCACTTCAACAGCTCCTGCCGGAGTCCTGACCACCCTGATTAATTCCTTTTTATTTTTCATTTCCCGGCAACCTACACACATACGCTGCGGTAACTTGCGCACCTTAGTCATCCAGTTCATTCTCCTCTTCAGCCTGGCTTTCGCTCTTAATATCTATCTTCCATCCGGTCAACTTGGCTGCCAGACGGGCATTTTGACCCTCTTTGCCAATGGCCAGGGACAGTTGGTAATCCGGTACGATCACCCGGGCTTTTTTGCCCTCATCATCTATCCATACGGACAGGACTTTTGAGGGACTTAGAGCGTTGGCGATAAACTTCTCCGGGTCTCTATGATACTTAATAATATCAATTTTTTCGCCATTTAGCTCAGTCACAATATTCTGTACCCTAATTCCCCGGGGACCAACGCAAGAACCGACCGAATCAATTTTTTCGTCGGTGGAATGTACGGATATCTTGGAGCGGGAACCGGCCTCCCGGGCAATCGATTTGATTTCCACAAGACCTTCGTATATTTCTGGAACTTCCAGTTCAAATAAACGCCTCAAAAAGTAGGGATGGGTACGGGATATAAATACACTGGGCCCTTTCGAGGTGTTCTTCACTTCATATATATAACCTTTGACTCTTTGCCCTACTTCATACCTCTCAGAAAATATTTGATCGGATGGCAACATGATGCCTTCCGTTCGGCCCAGATTTACAATCACGGTTTTGGATTCAATTCTCTGTATGTTACCAGTTACAACCTCACCTTCCCGATCAGAAAACTCTTCGAATATCATGCTGCGTTCAGCTTCGCGTAGTTTCTGCACCACCACTTGTTTGGCGGTCTGAGCGGCGATACGGCCAAAGTTGGATGGAGTAATTTCAACGTTAATAATGGCGTCTTCGCTGCAATCGGCATCTATTTCCCTAGCTTCAGATAAAGCTATTTCCATGCAGGTATCCTTTACCTCCAGGGCAACTTTCTTTTGCGCATAAACATGCACATCTCCGGTTATTTCGTTTAATTCCACACTGACGTTTTGGGAGGTACCGAAGTTCTTTTTATAGGCAGTATTTAAAGCTGATTGAATAGCTTCAACTAGCGCTTCCTTGGGAATACCTCTTTCCTTTTCCAACTCTTTCAATGCCTGCATGAGATCACTGGACATGGCATTTCCTCCTTATATTTTGGGATGTAAACGAATTACCGATATTATTTCACGATCCACTGCTAAAACACATCCGTCTATTTCAATATTAACCTGCTCCGGACTGCTAGCAACCAGAATACCTATAAATTTTTTCCGTCCTTCAATGGAACGGTTGGTTCGGAGCAAAACCTGTTCTCCCCGGAAACGCTCCAAATCATGATCATTCCTTAAAACCCGGTCAATTCCCGGAGATGAAACCTCCAGATGATCATAGTAGATTTCACTACGGTCATCTATATAAGCCTTTATAGCTCTGGTAGCCCGGGTACAGGTCTCGATATCAACACCTTCATCAGTATCTATGAATATTCTTAAAACCTGCCCGTGGGGCTCTTTTTTATATTCGCTATAATATAATTCTATTCCCTGCTCCTGCAGCAACTCGGTAATTGTTTCCTGCAGTTGTAATGGGATTGATGTTTTGGCCATTTTCCTGCCACCCCCGTTATCTTATCATCCAGGGCAGATTACAATAGAAAGAGTGGGCCGTTACCCACTCTTTCTAATACAATATTAGCAAGACGCAATAGAATTATAACACAAGGCTGCTTAATTATTCAAGTTTATGCCGTTGTATTATAAAGCAACTCAAGCAAAAAGACTGATCTGGGTCTTTTCCGGCAAATCTCGAAAACAATTTTCTTGTCTTAATATATCCATAGCGGTCTTGTTAAGGCGGGTCCTCCCTTGAAAGTCCTCTATCGAAACGTACTCGCCCTCATAGCGGCTGGCGATAATTCCCTGCGCTGCGGTCGCCCCCACGTTGGGCAAGGCTGCGAAGGGAATAATCAACCCTTTATTGGCCACTATAAACTTCTGAGCATCAGATTTGTATATATCTACCGGATAAAAATAGAATCCCCGCGCATACATTTCCATGGCCAGTTCTAAAACAGTCAGTAATTTTTTATCCTTCTGAGGAGCATTTATGCCCATCTTCTCAATGGACTTTTTACGCTCCCGCACCGCCTCATACCCCCCCAGTATGGTTTCCGCATCAAAATCCTCAGTGTGGATGCTGAAAAAGCTGGCATAGAATTCCAGGGGATAATATACCTTAAACCAGGCGATTCGGACGGACATGGTTACATATGCCACGGCATGGGCTTTGGGAAACATATATGATATTTTCTGGCACGAATCAATATACCAGGAGGGAACCTGGCATTGTTCCATGCTGCCTACCTCGGACGGTTTAAGCCCTTTTCCCTTGCGTACCTTTTCCATTATTTCGAAGGCCTTAACTTTATCCATCTCTTTATGAATCAAATAGGTCATGATGTCGTCACGGGTGCATATTACCTCACTTAAACCGGCCACTTTATCGGTAATCAGGCTGTGGGCATTATTGAGCCACACATCGGTTCCGTGAGAAAGACCGCTTATCCTTACCAGTTCGGAAATAGTGGTAGGGCGGGTAAGCTCCAGTATCTGTCTTACAAAGCGGGTGCCATATTCCGGAATTCCATAAGTACCTACACTGGAATCAATATCCTCCTCCTTTACTCCCAGCGGCTCAACTCCGGAGAATAACCGCAAAGTCTCTTTTTCCGCCAGGCTCAGGGAAGATGCCATAATCCCGGTCAAATCCTCCAATTCCTTTATGACCGTGGGAGCGTCATGGCCCAGTATATCAAGCTTGACCAGTTGATCTCCAATAGCGTGGTATTCAAAATGAGTTGTGATGATTCCCGAGGACTTGTTGTCGGCCGGGTGCTGAACGGGAGTAAATTCCATGATATCCCGATTGGTAGGTACGACAATCAAACCGCCGGGATGCTGCCCGGTAGTTCTTCTAACCCCGGTAATGCCCTGAGCCAGGCGCGCCATTTCCGAACCCCTTATGTTAAGGTTTCTGCTCTCAGCATACTTCTTTACAAAACCATAAGCAGTCTTATCGGCAATGGTCGAAATGGTTCCAGCCCGAAAAACATTGTCCTTACCGAACAATTCCTCCACATATTGGTGGGCCCGGCTCTGATAATCGCCGGAAAAATTCAAGTCAATATCCGGTACTTTATCGCCTTCAAAACCTAAAAAGGTTTCAAAGGGTATGTCGAAACCATCCTTGCCCAATTCCTGACCGCAAACCGGACATTTTTTGTCTTCCAAATCGGCTCCGCAGCCTACAGAATTGTCCAACACAAATTCACTGTGATGACAGTCCGGGCATATATAATGTGGCGGCAGGGCATTAACCTCGGTTATTCCGGTAAAAAACGCCACCAGAGAAGACCCTACCGACCCCCGCGATCCGACCAGATAACCGTCTTCATTGGATTTTTTAACCAGTTTATGGGCAATTAGATACAACACTGAAAAACCGTGGCGGGTAATAGAATCCAGCTCACGGTCTACCCGTTCGCTGACAATATCCGGCAAATCAGAGCCATAGATAGCATTGGCCCGGTCCCAAGTCAACTCGGTTATTTCCTGTTCGGCACTTTCAATCTGCGGGGGATAAAAGCCATCCGGTACAGGTTTAATATTCTCAATCCTATCAGCCACCAGAGCGGGAGCTTCTATAACCACCTGGCGGGCCGACTCATCTCCCAGGTACCGGAATTCCTCCAGCATTTCAGCCGTGGTCCTAAAATAAAGGGGAAGATCCTCGTCAGCATCCTCATAATCCTGGCCGACCTTAATAATGGTGCGAAATATTTCATCCTGGGGATCCAGGAAATGTACATCGCCGGTAGCCACCACGGGTTTATTATGTATCCGGCCCAGTTCAACTATACGCCGGTTAATATTCAATAGAGTTTCTTCCGATTCGACAATGCCCTTTTTGAGTAAAAAGGCGTTGTTGGACAGGGGTTGGATTTCCAGGTAGTCATAAAAAGATACAATCTCCGCCAGTTTTTCATCATCCGCTCCCCGCAGCAAAGCCTGAAACAGCTCTCCTGCCTCACAGGCCGTCCCCAGCAAAAGTCCATCGCGGTGGTTAATCAGTTCCTGGCGGAGGATACGCGGCCGACGGTAAAAGTTATGAAGGTAGCTGACGCTTACCAGCTTATATAGGTTTTTCAGGCCCGGCAGGTTCTGAGTCAGTAATATTATGTGATAGGAACGTTCCTTCTTATCCTCTTCTACCAGATATGCTTCCACCCCGTATATTATTTTAACGGCTTCATTACTATTATTTTTATTATGCTCCTGGGCGGCGGCATAGGCTATAGGAAAGGCTTGAATACAGCCGTGGTCGGTTATGGCAATGGCCCGGTGCCCCCAGTGGGCAGCCCGCTTGATTAGCTGCTTCACTTCGGTAAGCCCGTCCATAGAACTCATCTTGGTATGAGCATGTAACTCGATCCGTTTCTCTTGCTCGGTGTCCTGACGGTCAATTTTCTCCTGTACATTATAATGGTCTATGAATAGGGCAATTTCCTTCAAGCGGTTGTCATAGCGGATGCTGCCCTTCACCTTTATCCTGTCACCAATATTTATTTTATCGTCATCGCGTTTATCTAGAAATGTCTTTAGCACGATAGTGTCGGAAAAATCTGTAAGATAATAATTTACTGCCAGGCGTCCGTCTTTCAAGGTTGAAACATCTTTGTTCCAAATTTCTCCGGCGGTTACAGCGGTCTTCATGCCTTCCTCCAGTTCAGCGACTGCCAGTGGTTTATCCAGCATGGTTAATACGCGCTTGTTTTTGTCGCGGGATGAGTAACCGCGTTTTCCTCCCCGGGCAGAATCCTGTTCGGCCGATATTGTTTCCAGCTCACGATCGCCCAGCGTTTCTTGCATAGGAATGCGATCTGTTTCTTTTCCTTGATAAAGGGCTCTAACCAGTACCCGCAGCAGGTATTCCTGCCTGAACCACTGCGCCAGGCGGGTGCAAAGCTCACCGGAAATGATCTGCTCATATAACTCTCGTTCATGGCTTACTATGTCAATACGATCATGGCTGCACTTAAATCGCAGTGCTGACAAATCTTGTACCTTTTCATCCTTAAAAAACAAAGCGGATGATAAATCATCCATTCTATTGGCTAAAATTTCGGTTAGGCCGGCAGTTGGGTCTTCGAGTATCGGGAATAGTTCAATATCATCCAAAAAATCATGCTGATCGCAAAGTTGCTGAGCCGTCGCATTGATTACGGACACCGGAATTGGGTGGGGGATTAGCAAATATAGCCTCCAGATTCGCTGAGCCTTTACTATCTCCACCCTCTCCACCAGGGTCTCATCCCAGGTCTGGATAAGCCGATCATCTATTTTATTAATTACAAAATCTTTAAACTTCCGGGTCATTCATGTTCCTCCACACTCAGTTCAACCTGTCTATGTGCTGCACACCCTTGGCCTGCGACAGTTCTTGAACCACTTCTTCGATAGTCGCTTCGGATGGTAATTCCAGCAATAATTCTATCTCCAAAATGTTATCTGATTCGAGACGGGTTAAGTTGATGTTCTTTATTAAAACTCCCATATCACCTAGTAAGGAGCCAACAATTCCTACCTGCCCGGGTTGATCCTTAACCTGCATTACTATCCCTTTGTAAAGACGTGTGCCGGTAAAATGCTCTTCAAACTTGGCAAAGTATATTAGCACAAACAGCATGAGTACGGTAGTAACAATAGCGGGCATGTACATACCGGAGCCAACGGCCAGGCCAATGCAGGCCACTCCCCAAAGGCCGGCGGCGGTTGTCAAACCGCGTACCGTAGCTCCTTCTTTCATGATGGTACCTGCTCCCAGAAAACCGATCCCGCTTACTACTTGAGCGGCTATACGACCAGGATCGACGCTTACGGTGCGATAAAACTGAAAATACATATCCAAGGAAACCACCATGGCCAGCGCCGAACCCACACAAACCAGGGTATAGGTTCTAAATCCGGCCGGGCGGTTTAGGCTTTCCCGCTCCAGACCAATCAACCCGCCCAGTATGCAAGCCAGGGTAAGCTTAAAAACTATTTCATAATTTGACATAATCAATCCACCTGATTATTAATTGTTTTACTCATACCGGCAATAATGATTTTCCGGACTACTTCAGAAACTTGATCGATAGGAACCAGTTCGATTGATTCTTCCCACCTTTTCTTTACTTCTACCTGCTTTTCCTGCAACGACTTAGGGCCTATGGTTATTTTTATAGGAACGCCTATTAAATCAGCATCCTTAAATTTAACTCCGGCACGTTCGTCCCGATCATCCAATATTACTTCCATGCCCTGGCTGGTCAATTCCTCATAGATGGCTGTGGAAGCCTGCATTTGCTCTTCTTTTTTAGTGTTAACCGGAATAATGATTACCTGATAGGGAGCTATTTGCATAGGCCAGATGATCCCGTTGGCATCATTATTCTGTTCTACAGCGGCTGCCATGGTGCGTGAAACACCTATACCGTAGCAGCCCATAACCATTGACTGTTCTTCGCCCATTTGGTTAAGATATGTTGCCCCCAGGGCATCGGAATATTTGGTGCCCAGTTTAAAGACTTGTCCGACCTCAATTCCACGCATTGATTTGAGGCTTGCGGCACACACCGGACACGGATCTCCCTCCATGGCATTCCTTATATCCACAATAGCGGCGGGAACAAAATCGCGCCCCAAATTTACATTTTTAAGATGGTAGTCATCAATATTAGCTCCGCAGCTGAAGTTCCGTAATTGCCCAACTTCCAAATCAGCGTAAATTTTAAGGTTTAATCCCACAGGCCCCAAGGAGCCGAATCCCGCTCCACATCTATCCCTTACCGAGGTTTCATCGGCCATAAATAGTTGCTGGCAGTCTAAGAAGTTTTTGAGTTTGATTTCATTTAAGTCCCTGTCACCTCTTAATACCACTGCTATCATCTCTTCATCGGCATAATAACAAAGGGTCTTAACAAGTTCATTTTCATGGATTCCCAGGTTTTGCGTCAAATCCTTAACAGTTTTCAAACCTGGAGTGTGTACCTTCTCCACAACCTGCTGAACAGTTTCCGGGCTTACGTCATTGGCGGCGGAGCACTCTGCCTTTTCTATATTGGCAGCATAATCGCAGTTTTCACAATACATTACCGTACATTCGCCGCTATCCGCCAGAACCATAAATTCATGGCTTTCGTTTCCTCCAATGGCTCCGCTATCCGCCTCAACTGCCCGGTAATTTAGGTCCATCCGGTCATAGATGGCCTGATAGGCAGCATACATCTTCTTATAAGAAATATCCAGACCCTCATAATCCATATCAAAGGAATAGAGATCCTTCATAATAAATTCGCGGCCTCGCATTAAACCAAAACGGGGTCTGATTTCATCCCGATATTTATTCTGGATTTGATAGAGCAGCAAAGGCAAATCCCGGTATGAGTGCACCTCGGCATCGACAAGAGTGGTTATCAGTTCTTCATGGGTGGGCCCCAGGGCAAAACCCCGGCCATGTCTGTCATGCAGACGAAACATCTCATCTCCGTAGACTGACCAGCGTCCTGACTTTTCCCACAACTCCTGTGGCTGAATAATGGGCATCATAAGCTCTTGCCCTCCGGCCCGCTCCATTTCCTCCCGCACTATATTCTCAATCTTCCTTAAAACCCTTTTAGCCAGAGGTAGATAGCTGTATACCCCTGCCGTGGTTTTCCTTATGAAACCTGCCCGCAGCAATAACTGGTGGCTGGTAATCTCAGCTTCACTGGGCACCTCCCTCAGTGTGGGATAGAACAACTGTGATGCCTTCACTTCCCCTACCTCCTTTTTTCAATCTCCTGTAGCAACTCATCTATCAATTCCCCCTCGGGAACCTTTTTCATATTTTCACCTTTTTTAAAGAGAAATCCGAAACCCCGTCCTCCGGCTATTCCCACATCCGCTTCGCGGGCTTCTCCCGGTCCGTTTACCACGCAGCCCATGACCGCTACCTTCAGCGGCTCGGGGATATGTCTTATCCTGAGGTCAATCTCTCCGGCCAGCTTGATCAGGTCAATTTCACAACGCCCGCAGGTGGGACAGGAGATTAATTCTATCCCGCGCTGGCGCAAACCCAGCGACCTTAATATCTCATATGCAGCCCAGACTTCATCTACCGGGTCAGCGGTTATGGAAATCCTGATCGTATCGCCTATGCCTTCATGGAGGAGTATGCCTAATCCTAAAGCCGATTTTATGAGTGCTCTATCCTTGGTTCCGGCTTCAGTTATTCCTATATGCAGGGGATAATCAACTTTATCGGCCATCATTCGATAGGCTTCCAGGCTTAACAATACCGAGGAAGACTTCAGAGAAATCTTAATCTCCTGAAAATCCATATCCTCCAAAATTCTTATATGCTCAAGAGCGCTTTCTACCATGGCAGCCGGACATACTTCCCCGTATTTATCAAGGATAGCTTTATCCAGGGAACCAGAGTTTACTCCTATACGAATGGGAATTTGTTTTTCCCGGCAGGCATCAACTACCGCCTGAACTTTTGTACGAGAACCGATGTTCCCGGGATTGATGCGCAATCCATCCGCGCCGGCGGCCACACTTAAAAGGGCCAGTCTATGATCAAAGTGTATATCGGCCACTATCGGTATGTTAATACTATTCTTTATCTCCTGAATTGCCCAAGCAGCATCTTCGTCCAGTACCGCCACCCTTATTATCTCACATCCGGCCTGCTCAAGTCTTTCGATCTGTCGCACAGTAGCCGCTACGTCACGGGTATCGGTATTGGTCATAGATTGAACCGCAACGGGGTTATCCCCTCCCACGGAAATGTTACCTATCTTAACTACCCTTGATTTTCTACGCATATGCTCACCCTTTGAATAGTCTCACTATATCATTGTAAGTGGCAAAAACGATGATAAGCATCAGGAATACGAATCCCAGCCAGTGAATAAAGCCCTCTTTTTGAGGATCTAACGGTTTCTTGCGCACGGCCTCCACCAGGGCAAACACCATACGGCTGCCATCCAGAGCCGGGATGGGCAGAAGGTTGATAATACCCAGATTTATGCTCAGGAAGGCAGAAAAACCTAGCAGGTATACCATTCCTCCCCGGGCCGCTTCACCCACCATGTTGGTTATTCCTACCGGCCCGGCCAGATCTGATGCCGAGGCCGCACCGGTAAACAACATCCCCAGTCCACCCAAAAGCAAGACTGTCATCTGATAGGTCTGGATAAATCCAAGCTTAACAGCTTCCCCTATACCCTGTTTCTCAAATTCCACCTGGGGATATACTCCTACAATAGGCTTACCGCTGGTCTCATCCTGAATCGAAGTAAGGGTGAGATGCCGGGTTTCTCCCTTTCTATTTATTTCGATGTCCAGAGGTGCTCCCACCGGGTTCTGTTTAATATAATTTACAAAATCGTTCCAACTACTGACGGCCGTACTATTTATCGATAGAATACGGTCATTACTCTCCAAGCCTGCCATAGCAGCAGGTTTACCCTTAAGAACCTCGCCCACTACAGCTTCATCCATAGGTTGCGCGACCCCTATTACCGCAAAGGTATAGATAAAAATGAAAATAGCCAGTATGAAATTCATAAAGGGGCCTGCAAAAGAAACCGTTATTTTTTCCCAGGGCCTGCGGTGATTGAACCCATTGGGATTATCCATATCTCCCGGTTCCTCGCCGGCCATACGCACAAAGCCCCCCAGCGGAATAAGCCTTAATGAGTATTCAACTTCATCCTTCCGCCAAGAAAATAATTTACGCCCAAAACCCAGGCTGAACTCATGAACCGGTATGCCGATACGGCGTGCCGCAGTGAAATGACCCCATTCATGGGCCAGAATCAGAATGGCAATAATGATTAACGCTATTACTATAGTCATTGTTTATCTCCCTTCGTAATCAGGCTTCGGCATATTTGCCGGGCCCAGGCATCCGCTGTCAGTATCTCATCCAGAATTGGCTGCTTTATCAATTCATGTCTTTCCATTACCTGCTCTACCAGCATTGCTATATCGTTAAACCCGATACTACGCTGGAGAAAATGGTTAACCGCTACTTCATTGGCCGCATTCATAACGGCTGGCATGGTTCCACCCTGCCGTCCGGCTCGATAGGCTGTTTCCAACAGCTTGAAGCGGTCCGTAGCCGGTTTTTGAAAATGGATGCAGCCCAGTTGATAAAAATCAAGTGTAGCTGCCGGTGAATCAAATCTTTCCGGGTAAGTCAGGGCATATTGGATAGGTATCCTCATATCTGATACCCCCAGATGCGCCAGGAAAGACCCATCGACCAGTTCAACCATTGAATGGATAACACTCTCCTGGTGTACCAAAACCTTAATATTATCATAATCAACTCCAAATAGATGATGGGCTTCAATAACCTCCAGGCCCTTATTCATTAATGTAGATGAATCAACCGTTATCTTGGGCCCCATTTTCCAGTTGGGGTGTTGAAGGGCCATATCCACGTTAACCCCGGCCAGCTGCTCCTTACTGAAACATCTAAAGGGACCTCCGGAAGCCGTCAGCCACAGATTGCGCAAGAATTTATTTTCTCCCTGCAAACACTGGAAGATGGCGGAATGCTCACTGTCTACCGGTACAATTACGGCGCCCTTTTCTCCAGCCAGCCTCATCACCAGGTCACCAGCAGCAACCAGGGTTTCTTTATTAGCCAGGGCAATTCGCCTGGACTTATTAATAGCTGCCAGAGTCGGTCGGATGCCTATGGCGCCACTCATGGCCACCAATACCGTATCAGCCTCTTCATGGGCAGCCAGCTCGCAAAGCCCCTCAAGACCCACTAACAAGCGGGTTTTGCCGTACAACTGCTCTTTAGCCTCAGGGTAGCATGCTTCATCACCAATCGCAACCACCGATGGACAATATTTCTCGACCTGACGGGCTAGCAATTCAATCTCGTCTCGGGCTGCCAGACCCAGAACCTTGAATTTGTCAGGATGTAAATCAACGACCTGAAGAGCTTGTTCCCCAATTGATCCGGTTGATCCCAGTATTATAAGATTGCACCGTTTATAATTCAAGATTCTTTCCTCCAGTCAAATCTATCCAGCAATCCCACCCGGTACAGGGCAATAAAGATGACTACCAGCACCGGCCCCATTATCATTCCCGCCAATCCACCGAGCTGCAGCCCCACATAGAGAGATATCAAAGTAGCCAAGGGATGCAATCCGATGCTGTCACCAACTATTTGCGGCTCTAAAAACTGTCTTACAACTGATATTGAGCTATAAACTACCAACAGACTGATTCCCATCCCGGTGTTTCCAACCATAAACTCCCAAACAATCCAGGGAACCATAATTGCCCCCGGCCCCAGCACCGGTAGAATATCTAGAATACCTACCAGTATCCCCAATGTGAAGGCATATTTAACCCCCAGTATTTTCAAAGATACCAAGGTTATTATGGCGGTAATCGTGATAAGAATGCTATAGGCACGGAAAAAACCACTTAGAGTCTTTATTAATTCAGTAATTAATTCCCGGCTTTGGTTGCGGGCCGCTCCTGGTAAAATCTCAATCACAAAGGATTTTATCAGAGCTCGGTCTTTAATTATAAAAAAAGTAGCAACAGTAGCTATGCCGACAAAGACCATCAGTCCCGGCAAGCTGGCTAAACCCTCCATCAACGTGTTAATACTATCGTTCATCAGGTGCTGTAAAAGCTGCAGCCCCTTTTGCAGATTTTCCTGTACAGTTAGTTGAACCTGAGGAGGTAGATTAAGCTGCAGATAGGATAAACGAAATTCACTCAGGAAATTCATAACCTGGCCGATAATCTGGTCGGAATAGGATAAAGCCAGGCGATATAGGGCTGACATCTCTTTAATGGTTACGGCAACCAGTAAAATCAAAATGGAGACAAACCCTCCAATTACCAGTGTCAAGCTTAAAAATACCGCCCAGATGCGTTTTATACGCAAATACTTTTCAAATAGAACCACCACCGGTTCTATCAGTAAGGCCAGTAATATAGCAAAAATAAAAGGCATAAACACCATCGGAAAGTAGCTCAGCACTCTTCCCAAAATAGGGAAAACAAAGGTGAATAAAAGATAAAAGGCCACCATAGCCATTACTATAATGCCCATATTCACCAGCTTCTTAAGATTTTTCTGTAGTTCCGGATCCAATCATCCTCACCTCGTCCTCTTTGGATAGATAAGTGGTTTTTTATATTTTTATTCCCGGTTTCATACAAATACCACCAGGAAATAATAGACTACGGGCAACACCAGCATAAAACTGTCGAATCTATCCAAAACTCCTCCATGACCGGGAATGGCCCTACCTGAGTCTTTTACCCCGAAGTATCTTTTCATTCCGGACTCGTGGAGATCGCCCACTTGAGCGGCCACACTGGCCAATAACCCTAGCAATAGCGCATACAGCCAATTAACACTGCCAATTCTTATTAGCTGGTTGAATACCAGGGTTGCAGCCATGGTAAGAAGCACTGCGCCCAGCGCTCCCTCCCAGGTTTTCCCAGGACTAAGCAAGGGCGCTAGTTTATGTTTGCCCCAAAGCATGCCGAAAAAGTAGCCACCCACATCACTTGCCCAGGTAAGAATAAATACCAGCAGCAGGTGATAAAAAGAATTCGCTAAAGTGGTCAGTTCAATAGCAAAGGCGAAGGTATAGCCTATGTATAATGCACCAAAAAAGCTGAAAACCAGGTCATCAAAGGTTGAATCCGGACCGCTCAGCATGGCTATGATCATTAGAAAAAACGCGGCCCCGAAAAGAACCGGCAGGTAGGAGGAAAACATCCCCCTGAACAAAAGAACCGCCATTATAAAATAAGCCGGTAAAACCATAGGCTGCAGTTTTTTTACCCTCATCATACCCAAATACTCAAACATGGCCAGGCTAGCCAACAACGCCACCAGTGCCTGCCAATAAACGCCCCCCAGGTACGAAACCCCGATAAGAAGCGGTATACCTATAAATGCACTTATAATCCGGTATTTGAGCATACTGTCAATCCGCCTGTTCCTGGCTTAAACCGCCAAATCTCCGTTCTCTTCCCTGATACTCTTTTATCGCTTGAAGAAGATTCTCACGGGAAAAATCCGGCCACAAGGTTTCAGATATAACAATTTCCGCATAAGCAATTTGCCATAACATAAAATTGCTTAACCGCATCTCGCCAGCCGTGCGTATCAATAAATCCGGATCGGGAATTCCACCGGTAAAAAGCAAACGGGAAAAAAGTCCTTCATCAACATCTTCAGGATTTATCTCCCCCTGCATTAACCCTGTATTTATCTTCTTTACGGCTGTAATTATTTCCTGGCGCGATCCATAATTTATGCCGATATTAAATACCATTCCGCTATTATTCCTGGTCAATTCCAGGGCTTCTCTGATCTCAACCTGACATTCGATTGGTATGGCCGTGTAATCACCAAGTATTTTGATTTGCACATTGTTACGATGTAGTTCCATCAATTCTTTATGCAAAAATTCTACCATCAGTCGCATGAGGTAGTCTACCTCGGTTACGGGTCTCTTCCAATTTTCGGTGGAAAAGGCGAATACGGTTAGGAACGGGATTTTAAGATCGTCACAGGCCAGAACAATGTTCTTGAGGGAGGCCATACCGGCTCTATGCCCCAATTTTCGCGGCAACAGTCGTTTCTTGGCCCATCGGCCATTTCCATCCATTATTATTGCTATGTGACGGGGCATTCTGCCAGAATTCATGGTTTTTTCAAGCTGGTTTTTTTCAGCCATGCTTAACCTTCTTTCGCCAGAATCAATAAAACCCCCTGAGAAGGGGGTGCCAGTTTCTACTTCTTTCATAATCCAACCGGCTTCATTGTAACAGCCTAGACTTCCATAATTTCTTTCTCTTTATGCTGCAAGATCTGGTCTATGTCTTTAATATATTTATCAGTACTTTTTTGAATATCTTCCAGTCCTTTTTTACTGGCATCCTCAGAAATTAGTTTGTCCTTTTCGCAGCTTTTGACGGTGTCGTTGGCTTCCCTTCTAATATTACGAATAGCAACCTTGCCTTCCTCGGCCCTTTTCTTAACCACCTTGACCAGGTCTTTGCGGCGATCCTCAGTCAACTGGGGAATATTGATCCTGATAACATTTCCATCATTACTGGGATTGATGCCCAGATCGGATTTCATGAGCGCTTTTTCAATATCAACAATGCTGCTTTTATCCCAGGGATTTATTATCAGCAGTCGCGCTTCGGGTACATTTATGTTGGCAATCTGGTTCAGAGGGGTAGGCGACCCGTAATAGTTGACCATGATTTTTTCCACCATGGCCGGATTGGCTCGGCCTGCCCTGAGACTGGCAAAGTCACCGCTTAAATGATCAATAGCCTTATTCATTCTTTCCTCGGCATCTGCAATAATGTCATTTATCATTTTTTACCTCCTACATAGGTGCCAATATTCTCACCCATTACGACTTTCAGAATATTACCATCTTTGGTCAGATCAAAAACAATGATGGGTTTTTCATTGTCCATACAGAGAGAGGCGGCGGTGGAATCCATGACTCCCAATCCCCGCTTTATAACGTCAATATAATCCAGGCGATCGAACTTCACCGCCTGGGGATTGTTAACCGGATCCACATCGTACACTCCGTCTACTTTCTTGGCCATCAGTATAACTTCGGCTTCAATTTCGGCGGCTCGTAAAGCTGCGGTTGTATCGGTAGAAAAATAGGGATTGCCTGTACCCGCGGCGAAAATGACCACCCGCCCTTTTTCCAGATGGCGAATAGCCCTTCGTCTTATATATGGCTCAGCTACTGCCTTCATCTCAATCGCGGCCATCACCCGGGTTGCCATACCCTCGTTTTCAAGAGCATCCTGCAATGCCAGAGAATTAATAACCGTAGCCAACATCCCCATGTAATCAGCCGTAGCACGCTCCATACCCTTGGCACTTCCGGAAACGCCCCGCCAGATATTGCCTCCGCCCACTACTACCGCCACTTCAACTCCGCACTGGGTTACTTCTACTATCTGTCGTGCAATAGAGGTCAATATTTCATGCTCTATTCCATAAGCCTTTTCCCCAGCCAGGGCTTCTCCGCTGAGCTTTAATATCACCCTTTTGTATTTGGGCTTCTGCATGTGAATCCTCCCCATAAAAACGGCCTCCAGGCCATAAATTATGTCTCTGCGATCTTTCTAACCCTGAACCTGGGCCATAACCTCGGCAGCAAAGTCGCTCTTGGCCTTTTCTATTCCCTCACCAACTTCATAACGAGAGAATCTGCGCACCGAAATGTTTTCCCCCATTTTAGCAACGCTTTCATGAATCAATTGCTGCACAGTTTTATCAGTGTCTTTGATATAGACCTGATCTAGTAAACAGTGTTCCTTATAATATTTGTCGATGCGTCCTTCTACCATTTTATCGACTACCTTTTCCGGCTTGCCTTCTGCCAAGGCTTGGGCCTTAAGCACTTCTTTTTCCCTCAAGATGTCTTCCTCGGGCACACTCTCACGATTTACATAATCCGGATTAGCAGCTGCAATCTGCATAGCAATATCATAAGCCAGTTGTCTGAATTCATCGGTTTTAGCCACAAAATCAGTTTCGCAGTTAACTTCAACCAGTACTCCTATACGTCCCTTACCATGGATGTAAGCAATGACCAGTCCTTCACTGGCTACCCGTCCAGCTTTTTTGGCAGCCTTGGCAAGGCCCTTGGTTCTCAGTTCGTCGATAGCTTTCTCTATATCTCCACAGGTCTCCGTCAGGGCCTTCTTGCAATCCATCATCCCCGCTCCGGTCCTCTCGCGCAATTCCTTAACTAATCCTGCTGTTATCTCCACCTTAAAACCTCCTTGAATATTCTTTAAGTAATAATCGTTCATCATAATAAAAAGGGGTGTACAGGAAAACCCATTCACCCCTCTCTCTATGCTTTATGCGGTAATTTGTTCTCCCTGCTTGCTTTCCAAAACCGCATCCGCGATCTTGGCGGTTATTAATCTTACTGCCCGGATGGCATCATCGTTGCCCGGAATCACATAGTCAATTTCATCCGGATCGCAATTGGTATCAACTATTGCGACCACCGGTATGTGGAGCTTCCTGGCCTCGGCTACTGCAATCTTTTCTTTGCGGGGATCAACTACAAAAACTGCTCCGGGAAGTTTGTCCATTTCTTTTATGCCACCCAGGAATCTTTCCAGCCTCTCCCTCTCATTCAATAGTCGGGCTACTTCTTTTTTGCTTAGAACTTCGAATGCACCGTCTGCTTCCATTCTTTCCAGCTCTTTTAGGCGAAATACACGTTTGCGAATGGTTTTGTAATTGGTCAGCATCCCACCCAACCATCTCTGGTTGACAAAATACATTTCGCAACGTCTGGCTTCATCTTTAATCGTCTCCTGAGCTTGCTTTTTGGTTCCTACAAAAAGCACCCCTTTGCCATCTGCAACAACATCCCTGATAAATGCATAAGCCTCATCAAACTTCTTAACGGTCTGCTGCAAATCAATAATATAGATGCCATTTCTCTCCATGTAGATATAGGTATCCATTTTGGGGTTCCATCTTCTGGTCTGATGACCAAAATGAACCCCCGCTTCCAGTAACTGTTTCATTGTTATTACTGCCACCGGCAACACCTCCTATTTGTTTTAATCCTCCGCTGTTTCATCCCATTGGGAGACTAAATAAAGCACCTTCCCATTGATCCATCAGCGTGTGAAATCATCAAATGATAATATAGCAAATATTATCAGCTTTTGCAAGGTTGCGCTCCTATTTGCCATAAAAAAATCGAATCTATAGATTCGATTTTTTTATGAACACGCCCGCTTGCGGGCGGATAAATTTATAATCAAGCTTACTTCTCCCTGGCCCCGGTTTAGCATTTTAGCTATGTCCCTTATCGAAAAGCCGCGCTCTCTTAATATTCGCACCGCTAAATAAGGATGGGCTTTCTTTAAATCCTCAACACTTATAATATAATTGCTGCTATTCGCATTTAATAGTTGCTCCGGATTCACCCATTTACTGTCTGCATCAGAATCTACCAAATGCGGTTTACTTATCTCGATAATATCTGACCGAAGGTATAACTCTGGATCCGCAACCTGCTCGAAGGCTTTAAATATCGGTTTAGCAACACTCTGCAGGGCTTTTTTTATAGCCATTACCTGATCATCATCCAGACAATTCATATGATTGACCACTTCCATACCCAGACCGCGAATAAACCTTACCATTTCCTTACTGGACATGCCCACTTCCTGAGCTAAATTATATACCCTGACTTTACTGGACAAGGCATAACCCGCGTTACCAAGCATATCCTGAGCCGCAACGCCGGGCTCAGTGCTGTCTTCATGGTCAGACCCTTCCTCCCGCATGATAAAATTTCCCGCATTGGGGACCGTAATGTTCAGACTGGTAGCCTGGGCAATTTTCTGATCAACGTCTTCTATGGCATGATCGGCATCGACTATTTTCTTATCAATATCATCGATTATAATCTGGGAGACACCAAGCGCATCTTCCATTATTCCGGTCAAATCCTCACATACCAATTTGGCCTCTATAACAGTGGATTTTAATTCCTGGGAATACTTCTTGACTTGTTTTTTCTGACGATAAATCCGCAACGATATTCCTATGACAACAACTACGATAGCTGCAACTTGAAAGTAGTTTATTATACCGTTCACCCGCCTATATGACAATATCTACATTAATCCCCCGGCCCGGATCTAAAATTTTCGTTTCTCCCTTATTATTCTCCTCCGATTTGCCATTTCCTTCTTTATTCTGGTTCTTTTTGGATTGTTTTTCTTTTTCTTGTTTTTCATGAACCAACGCGGATTCATCTCGCAGGGTTTTATTAACCGTATGAGTGTTTTTCACGGTCTGTTCGACATTAAGATTATTAAATTCCTGCTGTTTTGAAACAAGCTCCTGTTGATGAATCTGCTGCAATTTAGCGACATCGCCTGTTTTTTGAATGAGGACTTGCATATCTGTGGTTCTAATACTCATGATTTATCCCCCACTCTCCATTATTTAAGCGATGTTAACCTAACCTCTCCTTCAGACATTATGAACTGGGCAAATTTAGTTGTATCATTGATTACATATACTGCTGACCCTATACTGATCCTGACACCGGGATAGGCAACCTCCAAAGCTCTTACCTTGGCACCGCTTATGCGATTCAACTCTTCCTCCAGGAAAGCAATCCTTTCATCATAGTCGGATAATTCCTGTTTGGTGTTTTTGTAATCATCTAATACTTTTAGCAAGGCTACCCGTTTGTTTTCAGGCAAATTCTGCGGTGAAACCCCCGCGCGTTGAAACATCTGCATGCTGTTGTTCAAATTATCCATGACCTTCTTCTTCTCAGTTCTAATTTTGGTTAATTTTTGATATTCTTCTCGATAATAGGGGTTAACCCCAACTTCAAAAATGGTTCGGGTGGCCAGTTGCGATCCTAGTATCTTGGCTTCAATCGATTCGGTTGCCTGAATTAATCCGCCAACAATAGTAGCTTTTTTATCATTCACTATTACGCTTCGCCCGGCACGCACATAGGACTGCATGATTACGTCTTTGACAATTATATCCCGCCCTGCCTCCACCTGGGAATTCTCTATAAATCGGGCACTAAGATTCTCGCCAGCCTTAACCATACCCTTGTTCCCCGCTTTTATTCCACCCTTAATCAGGATGCTGCCATTGGCTATAACCTCGGCAGCTTCCACAAAGCCGCCCACCTCAATATCTCCCTGGGCTTTTACCGTGAATCCGCTGTTTATGTTGCCTTTGATAATTACACTGCCTATAAAATCTATATTACCAGTATTAAAATCGACATCACTGTTAATTTGGAGAATCGGGGAGACGGAGACCTTGCGATCTATCACCGTAATCTGCCCATCAATCGTAGCAAAAAGTTTAGTCCCCGTTTCGTTGGATACCGTATTTTTCCCCTTAGGCAATAGAAAATCCTTCCCGGGTTTAGGCACAGACTCCTGCCCCAAGACATTAATACCGCTCTCCCCAGGCACTGGAGGAGTTCTCTCCGCTAGCAAAGTACCACTGCTTACATTGTTAACCAATCCGATTTCATAAAAATTAACCGAACCAGATTCGTTGACTTTTGGAGTCAGCTTTTTTTCAGGTAACAGAAAATTATAGCTTATGATAGCATCTGTACCGTTCTGCACCGGTTTACCCTCGGCTACTAAAACCTTTCGTCCCCAGTTTTGTTCCATGACTGCTTCATTAATACGGTCTTCATCGATACCATAAACCACGTTTTTTTCTGCCAACAGCGTTTTAACTGTTTCAAGCGTACAGGGAGCACCGGCACCTAAAGGTCTGGTAACCTCTACGAAAGCCTTCATCTTATCTTTCTCAATTTCTATTCTCGCGGTACCATTAACCCCATCAATAACATTGTTTTCATTTGCCAATTGAATCACTCCTAATCAACTACCATCCTATTGCAGCAACTGCTTTTTTTTACTTAGGCCACCACGTAAACGTAGGATTGACTTGGTATGTAACTGTGAGATTCTTGATTCCGACAATCCCAAAACGCTTCCAATTTCTTTAAGGGTTAAGCCTTCATAATAGTAGAGATAAACTACGGTTCTTTCTTTGTCCGGTAGACGGGATATCGACTTGGCCAGAAGCCCCTTAACCTCCTCCAATTCTACCAATTGCACCGCATCGACTGCCTTATCATCTTCCAGCAGGTCTATCATTCTTTTTTTCTTATCGTTAGCATCATCTCCGGAAATAAAATCATCCAGAGATATTATAGTGGTAGCCGCCAATTCTCGTAATAGCACTGCCAATTCATCCAAGGAGATTCCCAGTTCCTGAGCAACCTCCTGATCAGTGGCCGCTCTTTCCAGTTTTGACTCCAAAAGGGCATAAGTCTTTTCGAGTTCTTTGCTTTTTTGTCGCAAAGATACCGGAACCCAGTCCATAGATCGCAATCCGTCGATCATACCGCCCCTTATTCTGGTTATGGCATAGGTCTCAAACTTAATGTTCCTTTTATAATCGAATTTTTCAATTGCATCTATCAATCCTTCAATACCGTAAGAAATCAGTTCGTCTATTTCAACTACTGAAGAAAGGTTAATAGCGAGACGGTTGGCCACATATTTGACCATATGAGCATAATGTAATATCAATTCGTCTCGAGCTTCAATTTGATTCCTGTCCTTATACTGAACCCAAAGACCGCTCAAATCTTTACTCATTTAGATAACCCGCTCTCCATGTCCTATGGTGCGTACCAGTAAATCACCTGTATCTAAATCAAAGGTTATCGTCCTGCCATAGTTGCCACCAACATCTTTGGCCAATAATCTAATCCGGTGTTTCTCCAGGTTCTCTTCAACCGCCTGGGCATTGCGTTCGCCTATTTTCAAGATATCGCTTTGCCCGGAGAATTTAAACATTTGCGCCCCCCCGGCAATCTTGGCAACCAATCCTGATACAGAGGCACCTGCATTGCATATTTCTTCGACCAGCATATCCAGTCCCGAATCTGCGAACTTGGCTCTGATCGAACTATTTTTCGCCTGAATGCTGGAAGGCAGCATAATATGGGCTAACCCCCCTATTTTCCTGGTTTTATCCACAACACATATGCCAATACACGACCCTAGTCCCACTGTAATAAGTTTGTCGGGCGCTTTTGCTAATTTAAGATCTGCCATGCCAACCTGTATGATATTAGTCATGCAGATCCACCCCCAGCGATTTTAATATAATATCTAGAGAACCTGGTTCCGGAAGTAAGAAAAAGTTCCCCACCACTCCCTGGTCATCTTTTATAAGTTCGGTTTCCAAAACCAGCACATGGTCAGCCACCTCGCCAAATTGGGCAAGCACGGTATTAAGAACGGCCCCGGCCATATCCATACCCAGAGCTGGAACGGAAGGAATAAATCGCAAATCCGTAAACATGGAAAGGGCACCCAAATAAGAAGCAGATAGAATATTGCCTATTTCCATTAATGCAGATAGATCCATTTCGGTGTATTCTTCCGGGTTTTTGGTCCCTATGTCTCTTCCCATAAGCAAATCTACCAATACCGCTGCCCTATCTATAGGCAACATAAATAGTATGCTGGCAGGAGCATCCCCGGAAACCTTTAAATAGAGCCCGGCTACATATAAATCTGCTCCTCCAATCATTGCGGGAACCTCATCAAAGGGTAGAATCTTAACCCTCGGTACGCTCATATCTATCCGGGAATTAATCAATTTAGCCAAAGAAGTGGCTGCGTTCCCCGCACCTATATTACCTATTTCCCGCAATGCATCGATCTGCATGTTTGATAATTGGTCAAAATCATCCACCATAAAATATTTCACCTCAAACCTATAATACCTCAACCCCCAGTAATTTCTCCAAATCTAACAAAATTAAAAGGCGGTCATCCACTTTAGCAACTCCTGTTATGCTTTCTGCATCCGCTGAAGAATAAACTTTGGCAGTATCTTCAATATCAAGGCTGTTTATCTGCAAGACTTCGGAAACCTTGTCAACGATAATACCGGCTTTTACTTCATCAAACTGAAAGACAATAATCCTTTTTTCATTGGTATCACCAGAAGAAGCCAGGTGAAACTTCTTATGCAAATTAATAACGGGAATAATATTCCCCCGAAGGTTTATCACCCCTTCAATAAACTCGCTCGATCTAGGTACCCGGGTGATATTCAATAATCGGTTAATTTCTTGCACCTTTAATATGTCAACCGCATATTCTTCGTTGCCCAACTGAAACGCCACTACCTGAATCGCATTCATGCTTTCCTTTCCACGTTCACGGTCTATGCTAGTTTCCATCTTTTTCACCTCCTATTAAAAAAGGGTTGTTATATCTAAAATGAGACGGACATTGCCATCTCCTGCCACAATTGCTCCTGCGATGCCGGATATTCCAACCAGCAAGCGTCCCAATGATTTAATGACAATTTCCTGTTGACCTATCAAAGTATCAACTACCAGCCCTATCTGTCTATCTCCTTTACGAACCACTACCACATATTTCTCGGCATTTTCATCCAAATCACCCGGCAGATCAATCAAACGGGCCAGGCGATAAAGCGGCAGAACACTCCTGCGCAGGGTAATAACCTCCTGATTTTGAATCATCTTTATATCATCGTTGGCAACAATGGTGGTTTCATCAACTGAACTCAGAGGTATGGCGTAGATTTCATCCTTGACCGCCACCATCAAAGCCTGTATAATCGCCAGGGTCAACGGAAGTTTAATTCTAAAGCGGGTACCAAAACCCGGTCTGCTATCGACAAATATCTCACCGCTCAGGGACTCAATTTTATGTTTGACTACGTCCAGACCAACCCCCCGACCAGATACGTCGGTGACATTGGTAGCGGTACTGAATCCGGGAGTAAACAGCAGTTCGGTCACCTCTTCTTTAGTCATTTGTTCAGCGTCTTTTGCACTAAGCAGGCCCTTTTCGATGGCCTTGTTCACAATTTTGTGGACTTGTATTCCACCCCCGTCATCTTCCACTTCTATATAAATATTATTGCCTTCGTGCCTGGCACGCAGAACCACATTGCCATGCAACGGCTTCCCTCTGTCAAGTCTTTCCTTAGACGATTCCAGACCATGATCCAGGGCATTTCTCAACAAATGTACCAGCGGTTCACCTATTTCATCAATAACGGTTCTGTCTAACTCGGTTTCTTTTCCTTCGATAAGGAAATTGACTTCTTTGCCCAACTCCTTGGCCAAGTCCCTAACCATGCGGGGGAAACGGTTAAATACCTGTTCAATAGGAACCATTCGCACCTTCATGACCACCGACTGAAGATCCGTAGTAATACGATCAATCTGTTCAATGGTCTCATTTAAATCTGACATTTTCTCGGTGGCACCAATTTGTTCCAGCCGTCCTTTATGCATAACCAGTTCTCCCACCAAGTTCATAAGTTGATCCAGTCTTTCAATATCAACCCGTACGGTTTGTTTGATTTTATGGGCCTGAGCTTTGGGAGTCTCCTCACTAATTTCCTTATTATCAGTTGTCCTATCAATAGTAACCGGAGCATCCATCACCGCTTCCCCGCTCAGGTTATCCAAGTTGACCTCATTTATTTCCGCTACCTTAACCTCGGATATGTTGTTAACCCGCTGCATAACAACGTCTTTAGTAAGATGAGTGAGATACAAGACTTCAAACTGCCCTTCAAATTTTCCCTCTTCCAATTCCTGACTTGAGGGCAAAGACTTGGTTACCTCACCTTCTTCTTCTAATACTTTGAATACCATATAAGCACGAACAGCCTTCATTACACAGCCCGGATCAACGTCGACCCGCAAATGAAGAATGGAAAAATCTCTGCCCGAAGCCTCCCGGAGTACAGATAAATCATATTCATTAAAATCAAAAGGATAAATGGTATTCAGCTTTTTTGATTCCGGAACAACACTTTCAACAGAAGATAGCACCACGACTTCCTTTTCGGCCAAGGCCGCTGCTTCAGTTTTACCTGCCTTGATGTTTTCTAAAATGGCAATTAGGTCAGAGTTGTCAAATTCTCCTTGATTGGTTTTCTCAATGTTTTCTATCATGATCTGCAGTCTATCAAAGCATTTGAACAATATATCCACTACCTGGGAATTTACTGCCAATATTCCCGACTTCAAATCAGCCAGTACATTCTCCATGTGGTGAGTCAAATCTGCCAGATCATTTAGGCCCATGGTGGAAGACATCCCCTTAAGAGTATGGGCTGCGCGAAAAATCTCGTTCAATCCCGATGAGTCCGAAGGATTTTTTTCCAACTCAAGTAACTGGGCGTTAAGGCTAGACAAATGCTCTTTGCTTTCCTCCAAAAAAACATCCAAGTATTGCGACATATCCATTATCACTATAGGTCACCTCCTTAAGATTCACGACTTTTAGGCTCATTCTTTATAACATCTTAAGTACTTCCTCGCTGATACTCCGCAGTGGAACTACCTTATCCACAAACCCTGATTCATAAGCCGCTTTGGGCATTCCATATACCACGCAGGAAGACTGGTCTTCCGCAATGACCCTCCCGCCTCTATTTTTAATGAATTTGAGACCTTCGGTTCCATCCTTGCCCATGCCCGTCATTATAACACAGACAATTTCCGACCAATATTGAGCTGCTACGGATTCCAGCATCTCATCGACCGATGGTCGATGTCCACCTCGAGGTGGTTTTTGGCTAAGCTTAATCTGTAATTCTTTTCTAGATCCGTTGACTTTGGAAACTACATTCAAGTGATAGTCCCCGGGAGTAATATAGGCGCAACCAGGCAACACAAGCTCCCCATCTTCAGCTTCCTTGACCTTTATTTGCGAAAGCGCATTAAGTCGCTCGGCCAAAGATTTGGTAAACCCGGGCGGCATATGCTGTACTACCAATATACCAGCATTTAATCGGGCCGGCAATTTGGGTAGGACCTGATGAAGTGCTTTAGGCCCTCCGGTAGATGTTCCGATCAATACCAGTTTGCTCAATTGTCTGCCCGGATCAATGACTTTGTCAACAATCTCCCTTGAAGGAGGAACAAAGTCCTGTTCAATATTACTATTCTGCAATTTATGCTTAGTACCTGCTGCAATTTTAATTTTTTTTACAATATCTTCTTTTACTTTGTCGATATCCAACGATATTTGACCGGACGGTTTGGGAACAAAATCAATGGCCCCCAATTGAAGGGCTTTGATGGTATAATCAGCTCCATTTTGGGTGAGACTGCTTAACATGATGACCGGCAGGGGATTACTGCTCATTATCGTTTTCAGCGTCTCCATCCCATCCATCATCGGCATCTCAACATCCAGCGTTATCACATCCGGTTTTAACTGTTCAATTTTTTGCAGAGCATCTTTACCATCACGAGCCGTCCCAACTACATGTATAGATGGATCGCTATTGATAATATCGCTTATTACTCTGCGCATAAAGGCGGAGTCATCCACCACCAGAACGTTAATTGCTGTCATCATCACGTCCCCTTCGTTTATAAAAGTCCCTTGCGAATCCATTCGCGTTGTTTCTCGAAAATGAAGCTGATAATTCGGTCTCTCATGCCCTCACTAATTTCTGCAAATTCGGATATGACCTTGCTGCTCCCCCCTTCAACTTTGGGAGATTCTAAAAGACGTAGTAGTTTGGCTTTACAGAAAAGTGGAGGCGGAGTAGGAAGATTTAACTCCAGTTCAACTATTTGCCCCGCTTCCACCGGGCTATGGGTTATAAACAGCAATCCCCCGCCGCTGATATCAAGCGTTTCCCCAATAGAAGGCTCAACACTTGGTCCAGCACCTACTTCCCGAAAGCGAATCGGCAGCTTGCAGGGCAGTCTCACCCACTGGCGGCGTTGTATCTGTGTAAATTTCGTTGGTTTGTTAACTACCAATACGGGAAAGGGATCCAATTTGCGTGCCACCACGACGGTTTTAAACAAAAAGGTTTTACCTTTGAAGAATACGGTAATATCCAGGTGTTGACGAACTCTCAACGGCAGAAGCTCACCCTGTTTCATAGGAACCGCCACATGCAGGTGGTCACGAGTTACTTCCTCAATCCGGCTGGCCAATCCCTTATAAGACGTGCCGGGTTCGTCGACCGTTATTTCCAGCAACTGGTTTATTTTAAGATCATTTGCCTGCATATTCAAAAATCCTCCTATTATATTTACACCCGGGCAAAACCGGTCAATTTTCTAATGAATCCTTTAATTCCTGTGTTTTTTGATGGCAAACCCGGAGTTCTGGCTTTATCAGTATCCAGTAATCTTTCCGCAATTACCGAGATATTCCTGGCAGCCAAACTTCGGGGAAATATTTGCACAAATGCTTCTTGACGCCTTATTCCCTGTTCAACTAAATTATCTTGAACAATGTAGCCCAAAATGTTGATATTCAGATCCAGAAACTTTTCACTCACCAGTTTAAATTTTTGGGCCACGAGAACACCTTCAGATTCACGGGCTACCCGGTTGACCACCAAAAATATATTTCCATCAAAACCGTATTTATTCACACTTTTGACTATTCCATAGGCATCGGTTAAAGAAGTTGGTTCCGGGGTGGTGAGAACAATAATATCATCTCCGGCCATTAAAAACCTTACTACGTTATTGGATATACCTGCACCGGTGTCCACCACCATATAATCATATTCGCCGTCCAGCTTGCCCACTTCCACCAAAATGCGTTTCATTTCATCTTCTTGTAAATTGGCTAATTCGTTCATTCCCGAACCCCCGGGAATTATTTTTAAACCTCCCGGGCCGTTTATTATTATATCTTTTAGGGGCTTTTTATCCCTGATTACATGATAGAGATTGAACTTGGGAACCAAACCCAGCATTATGTCTATATTGGCCATACCCAGATCGGCATCCATGAGCAGAACCTTCTGGCCCAGAGCACACAACTCCAATGACAAGTTGAGCGCCAAAGTACTCTTACCCACTCCTCCTTTGCCGCTGGAAACAGATATAACCCGGGTATGTTGTATCCCTTTCCCGATATCGGCTTCAATCTGATTTCTTAGATTTAAGGCCATTTCTCTGAGTTTATTGGCCTGATCTTTCATAAGGCTTCATCCTTCCCTAGAACCATCCTGGCAAATTTATGCGGATTTGGTACTTCAATATCATCAGGAACATTTTGTCCGGTAGTAAAATAAGCCAAAGGCTTCTTAATTTCACCTATAGCGTTTATTATTTGGCCATAGCGGTCGGTCTCGTCCAATTTGGTAAATATCAACTTATCTACCCCTACCCTATTAAACCTCTCATATATATTTATAATATCAGGACTGGCCGTATTAACACTCAAAACCAGTATAGTCTCATCGGCTTTGGCGATATTCAGGAAGTCCCGTAGTTCCTCCATATGTTCCTGATTAAAAGGACTGCGCCCGGCGGTATCGATAAAAATTACATCTTTGTCAAGATAAGATATTATTGCTTCCTCCAAATCAGCAGGACTAAAGACAATCTTGATCGGAACCCCGATTATCTCGGCAAAGGTCCTTAGTTGCTCCGCTGCCGATACCCGGTAGGTATCCAAGGTTATCAGGGCCACCTGACGCGAATCGGCAAAGGTAAGATTGGCAGCCAGTTTGGCTATGGTAGTGGTCTTTCCTACTCCAGTTGGTCCTACCATTACTACCACCCGGGCCTTTTCCCCCCGGCTGCTCACAATGGGCTGCACTTCATTTAATAGATCCTGCAAGGCACGCAGTCCGGCCTCTTTAACAGCCTCGTAATCGGAACTCTTACCATCCGGGATCATACTCTCGGCTTTATTAGCCACTCGCAAAGCGATCTCTTCATAAACATGGTTATCCACCAACAGTTGATAAAAAGGCAATATAGGTGTTGATATACCTTTTATTTGATCCAACTCATACATCTTGCCCTTTATTTCGGACATGATATTATTCATCTTGCTCATTTCCAGCAACAGTTGTTCTTCTTTCTCGCTGGTAGCAGCCATATTGGAAGTGACTAATTGGTCTTCTTTTTTGTCAGCTGACCCATACCGTAGCTTATCGCGGTTAATACGCAAATCATCATCCAAGGCCACGGTAATTTCAACCCGTGACTTGGCAAAGAAACCGAAGAAACCACCCTTCTTCACCTGGCGCGAATTAAGGATAATAGCATCCGGTCCCATTTCCTTACGAGCTAGTTTAAATGCGGTTTGAAAATCATCCGCGACGTATTTTTTTACTTTCATATCGACACCATTCCTAGCACTTCAATATCAATACCCGGCTCAATTTCATTATAGGAAAGTACTGTAAGATTCGGGATAAATCTCTCCACTAAACGTTTAAAATATATCCGTAAAACCGGAGCACATAATATAATGGGTACTTTACCATTCCTAACCAAGGCTTCATGTTGAGCTCCTAATTTGTCCATCATTGATTGGGCTATCTTAGGTTCCAGCGCTAAAAAAGATCCAAACTCCGACTGTTGCACCGAGTCGCGCAATCTCTCTTCCAGAGCAGGCTCAAGAGTTAAAACCGAAATTTTATTATTGTCCCCGGCAAATTGCTTGCTAATATGCCTTTTCAAGCCCTGCCGGACATATTCAGTAAGAACATCGGTATCTTTGGTAATTTTGGAATAATCCGCTAATGTCTCCAGTATTGTGACAATATCACGGATAGAGACCTGTTCCTTTAGAAGATTAGCTAAAACCTTCTGCAAATCCCCAATGCTCATCAAGTCGGGCAGGAGTTCTGCCACTACAGCCGAGTTCTGCTGTTTGACAAAATCAACTACATTCTGTATTTCCTGTCTCCCCAACAACTCATAGGCATGAGCTTTAATAACCGCCGTAAGATGGGTGGCAATAACTGACGGGGGATCCACTACGGTATAGCCTTTCATTTCAGCATTTTCCTTTTCGGCAATGTCAATCCAGCGGGCCGGCAGATTAAAGGCGGGCTCAACCGTATCAACTCCCGGCAAGGTAGTATCTTGATCAATATCTGGTCCGATGGCCAGGTAATTATCCAAAATCAGATCCCCGGCAGCTAGTTCCATAGATTTAATCTTTATCGAATAAGCGTTGGGCTTCAATTGCATATTATCACGAATACGAATGGGAGGCACTATGAATCCCAACTCCATGGCACACTGTCTACGGATCATAATAATTCGATCCAGTAGATCCCCTCCCTGTTCCGCGTCTACCAGAGGAATAAGACCATAGCCTAACTCCATTTCCATTTTCTCTACCTGCAATAATTCCACTACATTCTCTGGCTTCTTAATATCCTCGGCTTCCTGCTGATGCTCCATATCTTTCTCCTCTTCAACTTCCGCGCGGGTAGTCTTAAAGGTAAAAAACAATAAGCCAAAAAAGGCTGCCAGGGAGTACATGGGAATCCTGGGAAGGCCAATGGTACCCAGCACCACTAATACCAGGGCCGTAATTCCAAGAGCTTTGGCATTGCCAAAAACCTGATCGCCTACATCTCTGCCCAGACTGTTTTCCGATGCACTCCGGGTCACTACAATTCCGGTAGCGGTCGAAATTAACAGGGCAGGGATCTGGGTAACCAGACCATCACCTACGGATAAAATGGTATAGATCTGCACAGCATCGGACATAGTCATTCCCTTTTGTACCATGCCGATAATAAAGCCCCCTACAATATTTATTATAACAATAATAATACCGGCAATAGCATCTCCCTTTACAAATTTGCTGGCGCCGTCCATGGCCCCATAAAAATCGGCTTCATCCTGTATCTTTTGGCGGCGTTTGCGAGCCATTCCTTCATCTATGAGACCTGCATTCAGGTCGGCGTCAATAGCCATCTGCTTGCCTGGCATGGCATCCAGGGTAAAGCGAGCGCCGACCTCTGAAACCCGCTCGGCCCCTTTAGTGATAACAATAAACTGAATTACCACCAGAATCATAAACATAACAATACCGACAGCTGTATTGCCCCCTACAACAAACGAACCAAAAGCGGCAATTACTTGTCCGGCTTCGGCATTAAGCAATATTAGACGGGTTGAAGAGACATTCAGGGATAAACGCAATAGTGTCATTACTAAAAGCAGGGATGGGAATACTGAAAAGTCCAGCGGATCATGATTGAACATGGCAACCATAAGAATAACCAGAGCAAAACTTATATTAAAAGTAATAAGAATATCTAATATGCCTGGCTTAACGGGTATAACCAACATCATAACAATGGTTATTACAATGACTGCCATTATGGCATCGCTGCTATTTTTAATTGACCCTAACCAGCTCGCCCTCTTGTCCATAAAAGCTTCCTCCTAGTTATAGAGCCCGTTTTTTTTGTTTATACACAAATGCCAACACTTCAGCCACTGTCTGGTACATTTCCTCTGGAACCACATCCCCGATTTCCGTTGTATAAAAAAGCGTTCGAGCCAAAGGCGGATTCTCAACCACGATGACATCATTGGCCCTGGCAATTTCGCGTATTTTGAGAGCCACGAAATCTTGCCCTTTAGCTACAATCGTTGGAGCTTCCATTAATTCCGCCTGATATTTTAGAGCCACCGCAAAATGGGTGGGGTTAGTAATTACTACATCCGCAGACGGGACTTCCGCCATCATCCTGCGCCTTGCTACCTCACGCTGTATTTGTCTTTGCCTGGACTTTACCTGGGGATCTCCCTCGATCTGTTTATATTCCTGTTTTATATCGTATTTACTCATCTTCAAGGATTTTTCATGTTCAAACCACTGAAACAGATAATCCACAATACCAATCACAACAAATATGATGCCCACTTTTATAGCCAATTCCATGACGATGCTGCCGCAGACCGCCAGGGAATCAAATATATCCATATCTACAAACCGCGGGAAAACGTATACATACTTCTTCAATACGATATAGACAATATATCCGGTAATACCAACTTTGAGTAATGACTTTATCAGTTCTTCCAGAGCACGTTTGGAGAATATCCTTTTGAAACCCTCTATGGGATTCAGTTTATCGAACTTGGGAGCTAGAGATTCCCCGCTGAAAACAGCGCCTACCTGTAAATAAGAAATCAATAAAGCGGCACCAAAGGTACTGGCAAATATCGGAAAAATCATTTTGGCCATAACCACAATCGTTTCATAAACCACTTGAAAGGCAAAAGCGTTATCGAAATCTTGTCTGGTTCTATTTATTAAATATAGGTTGGTAAACTGTTCCAGCGTTGTAGTCATATAAGAGAAAGTCAGCAAAATCGCTGCCGAACCGGCAATCAGAATCACCGCCGAGTTCAAGTCGACGCTTTTAAAAACCTGACCCTTTTTACGCGCTTCCTCCCGACGCCGGGGTGTGGCAGTTTCCGTTTTTTCCCCGGTTGAATCGTCGGCAAACAGCTGCAGGTTTATCAAGTACAATCTATCAGTTTCCATATCGGTCTCACTTCCCCATGGCAATCAGGACTGCATCCAGGTAGGCAACCATGGTGCCAAACAACTCTCCCATAAACCATAAATAGACCGGAAGCAATAGAAACAGAATCATAAAACCCACCATGATGTTAAGGGGCATTCCCACCATAAAGACATTCATCTGCGGTACGGTTCTGGCGATGAATCCCATAGCCACATTGGTTATCATTATAGCGATTAGCATCGGCGCCGAGATCTTTACAGCAATGACAAACATATAGGCGCTTAGCTGTACCAGCAAAGAGATAAAATCGGAACCTAAATTGGTGCCCAGTACCGGAATAACCTGATAACTCTGATTTAGCGCACTTAATAGATAGTGATGACCGTTAACAAATAAGTACATCAACAGGGCCAGTAAATAATTGAAATTACCCATCAAAGGAACCTGAGTTCCAGATTGGGGATCAAGCACATTAACGACTCCGAATCCCATCTGCATGTCCATCAATTGGCCCGCTAATTGAATGGAGGCAAATAGTACATAGGCAACAAAGCCAATACTATAGCCTATAAACACTTCCAAAATCCAGGCCGCAATAAAATATGCCGGAGTACTGAGAGAAACGGCGTATTTTACCGGTACGAATGAGGCCATGACTATGGACAGAACAGCAATTATGAGCACTTTTATCCGTCCCGGCATTTGCCGGCTAGAAAATATGGGAGCGCTGATAAACAGGCCTGTCAATCGGCCAAATATCATCAAAAAGCTGTTAAAAGCAAGGGGCACAGCAAATTACCATCCTGTCTTATAGCGATATATACTGGGGAATCGCCGCATACAAATCATGGGTAAAGGTAGTTAGGATGTCCAGCATCCACGGCCCGGTAAGAATAAGGACTACCAGAACAATAACTATTTTGGGCACAAAAACCAGGGTCATTTCCTGTAGCTGAGTAGTTGCCTGTAATATGCTTATTAATAGACCAACCAGCAGCGCCGCGCCCAGAACAGGAGCGGAAACCAGGAGAACGGTAAAAACAGCTTCATTGGCTATACCCATTACTATATTTTCATACAAGTCTTTCACGCCCCTCTATTTAAAACTCATCATCAAAGACTGAATAACCAGATTCCAGCCATCTACCAGAATAAACAACAGTATCTTGAAAGGCAAAGATATCATCATGGGGGGCAGCATCATCATACCCATGGACATTAAAGCGCTGGCCACAACCATATCAATCACCAGAAAGGGAATAAATATAATAAAGCCTATTTGAAAGGCTGTTTTTAGCTCACTAATAACAAAACCGGGAATAAGAACATAATTAGGAATATCGGCAAAGTTTTTGGGCCGGGGCAGATTTGACATTTTCACAAACAAAGCCAGATCCTTTTCGCGGGTCTGCTTAAACATAAAGGTTCGTATGGGTTCCATACCCCGGCTGAAGGCCTCTTGCTCGGTTATTTGCCCTTTCATATAGGGTTGCAGACCTTCAGAATTAACCTTGGTCCAGGTAGGGGCCATTATAAAAATGGTAAGGAATATGGCAAGTCCTATCAGAACCTGGTTGGGAGGTATCTGCTGGGTAGCCAGAGAACTCCTCAAAAATCCCAGCACAATTACTATCCGGGTGAATGAGGTTATAAGGATTAGTATTGACGGAGCCAGGGTCAATACGGTAAGCATAATCAACAATTGGAGCGAATTGGACAGACTCTGTGGGGTATTAGAATTCCCGCCCACCTGCAGACTAATATTAGGTATCTGGAATGGCTCGGCAGATACCGGTGGTGCAAACATCAATATGATAAAGGCAAGTCCTGCGATCAGATAATATTTATTGCGTGATAAATGCACCTTACTCATCTTCACCACTTCTCTTTATAGATGTTTCCTGCTTACGTGCTGCGGAGAAAGGATCCCTCTTGACGCGTCGGGCTTGTTCCTGCATTAGTAAGTGAAATTCTCGAGGGGAAGTAGAATTCCTTTTTGTTTTAAGCCGATTTATTAATCCTGTCAGGGAGTTAATAAACGGTTCTTCCTTTTTGTCTCTAAGGACGTAGTCCCCCTTGCTTATTTCTTCCAGCAAACCAGGGTTGTTTACTTCAAATAGCAAATTGATTTGGCCCTCAGTTACACCTAAAGCATATAATTTTCTGTCTATTTCGCACAGGACTACGCCGCGGTTCTGCCCCAGCATTACCTCGTCAACTACGTGCAACCACGTACCCTGAATCTTGCTGTTGACCTGTTTGGAAAACAATCTGATCGTTGACCAGGCTGCAAAAACGATTATCCCCAGAACCAGAACCAGTTTGAGAATACTGATCCACAGGTTGTGGGGCTGAATTTCGGGCTGCGGCTGATTCATGGCCGTATTCAAATCCTGAATATTGTCTATCCCCAAGGCAGAACCGGTGATAAACAAAATAGCCGCTATTAACACTACATAAATGATAATTATCTTCCTGCTTGAAGGGTTCATAAACCGTCACATCCCCACCAGTCAATCAACTGAGGGCTTTACTCACAGCTTCCAGTACCCTTTCAGGTTGGAAGGGCTTGACTATGAAATCTTTGGCTCCAGCCTGTATAGCATCAATTACCATTGCCTGCTGCCCCATGGCGCTGCACATTATTACCCGGGCTTTATTATCAAAACCTAGAATTTCTTTGGTGGCGGCTATTCCATCCATTTCCGGCATGGTAATGTCCATGGTAACAAGATCGGGCTTAAACTCCTTATACTTTTCAATGCCGACCAAGCCATTGTCCGCTTCCCCTACCACTTCATAGCCATTTTTACTAAGAATATCCTTAATCATCATTCTCATAAAGGCCGCATCATCAACAATCAAAACTCTTTTAGCCATGATTATTCTCCCCCCGTTATTGTAGTTTGTTCATCCTGTCCAAGGGACTTAAAATAGTGGTAATCCTTATACCATAATTTTCATCAATAACAACCACTTCGCCCTTTGCAATTAGTTTTCCGTTAACCATGAGGTCAACTGGTTCACCCGCCATTTTATCCAGTTGAATAATGGAGCCTGAAGTAAGCTCCAATACCTCCTTAATCGTCTTGCGGGTTTTTCCTAGTTCAACTGTTACGTCCAGGGGAACATCAAGTATTAATCCGATATTCTGGGGCATGGCGCTATCAGCGGCCTCCTGCAGAGGTGCAAATTGAACCGGTTGCACTGCATATTGCTCTCCTTTCTTAACCCCTTGAGGCATATCGTTATAGCCCTGATTACCCCACATAGGTTGGGGCGGTGGCATCTGCATAACAGGCGGTGCAGGCGGGGGAGGCATGGGGTTTACATATACCGGTTCCGGCTGAGGCATTTGCGGAACAGGTCGCGACTCCTCAATAATAGCCTCCAAGGATGATTCCGGAGCACTGTCACCCACCAGATTCCTCACCATCTCTTTTACGGCATCGATGGGCATAAACTGCATTATTTCACTATTTAAAAGGCCATCAATTTCCATCTTGAATTTAATCTGTACTATTTCATTATTGTCGTTCAAGACATCAAGGGACTCTTTACCCAAATCAACCTGGTTTACCAGGGGTGGCGATATGTCAATACGCATACCAAACATCGTCGACATACTCGTGGTAGCCGATCCCATCATCTGATTCATGGCTTCACTTACCGCGCTGAGAGTGATTTCTCCCAAATTCATATCCGGATTATGACCGTCTCCTCCCATCATTATATCTGCAATTATGCATGCATCCTGTTCTTTCATAATCAGTACGTTCGTACCAAACATACCTTCGGTATATTTAACTTCAATCACCACAAAGGGAAGCGGATACTCGTCTCTCAATTGCGAAGTTGTGGTCACAAATACAGTCGGTGTAGTAATACTCACCTTCTTTTTTAAAAGGGTCGACAATGTGGTGGCCGCAGTACCCATACTAATATTGCCTATCTCCCCTACGGTGTCCATTTCAAAATCGTTTAGCTGTACCCCAACAGTGGTAGGGGGGGAGGGTTGTGTATACGAACTGTTATCACCTTTTAGCAGGGCATCGATTTCATCCTGGGACAAAATACCATCATTCATCTTCAACTACCTCCTCAACAACCCTGGTAATCTGTATGGACATTTTATTGCCAAAAAGACCGGGCTTTCCCCAAAACTTGGTTCGATGGCCAATTAGCAGCTCCAATTCCTCTTTGGTCTCTCTTTTCAAAGGAATAACATCACCGACCGATAATTCCAAAAGGTCTTTGACCGTAATTACCGTTCTCCCCAGCACACATTTTATGGGCACGGAAGTCGATTCCAGTTTGTTTTGAATAGCCTCTGAATCTTCTCGCGAAGATTTCTTTCCCGAGGTCGCATAATAATAATGAACATTAAGCTTGGCAACGATCGGCTCTAAAACCAGATAAGGTATACATATATTGATCATTCCCAGTAAATCACTCATCTTGGTTTCCAAAGAAACAATCATCATCACCTCGGTGGGAGATACCAATTGGGTGAATTGCGGATTAGTCTCTACCCTTTCGATTACCGGTTCAAAGTCAATGATGCTTGCCCAAGGTTCGGAAAGAAAGTCCAGCATGCGTTGAGCGAGTTTCTCCATTACGGTCTGTTCTATCTCGGTCAAGGCCCTTATTTTCTCGGGGGTTTCACCGGGCCCCCCCAACAATTTATCTAAAAAAGCAAAACCCAGGTTGGGATTTATTTCCATGATGGCGCTGCCGTCCAGGGGATACATGGAAAATATATTCAGTATGGTGGTGCTCGGTATCGACCTGATAAATTCATCGTAAGTTACCTGCTCTACTGATAAAACCTCAATTTGCACCGGAGCCCTCAACTGACCGGACAAATAAGTTCCTAGAGAACGAGCATAATTCTCATAGATAACCTGCAGGGTATGTATCTGATCTTTAGAAAACTTATTAGGTCTTCTGAAGTCATAGATCTTAACCTTCTTCTTGCTTTGCTCTTCCTTAAGCTCATCAGCATCTACGGTGCCGGTACTCAATGCCGAAAGGAGAGCATCTATTTCATTCTGAGAAAGGACATCACTCATTATACCCCCCCTTACAGGTTATAATGGAATAAAAAGGGTATCTTACTGCATAATGAAGTTGGTAAAATATATATTTTTTATATAATCTTTACCAAGCTTTTTGTTTAGGTCGGTTTGAATTTCTTTTTTAATATTTTCCCGGTTTCTAACATCCAGATCTGCGATTGTCTTGGATGAAATAATGGTAAGTATGCTGTCTCTGATGATCGGCATAAAGGTTTTAACCGATTCAGCGTTCTTCTTGTCACCCAATTCTACAGATACTTCGACTTTGAGGTAGCGATTTCCTGCTGCATCGCTAATATTCGTGGTAAATTCCGGGACGGCTACCAGGGTGGCTGTTTCCAGGCTCTGCTTGGAAGTTGTTTCAGCTTTTGGCACCAAAGGGGTTATAAGACTCTTCATTAGGAAGTAAGATGCACCCATAGCCACCAGGAAGATCACTAAACCCACCAATATTATTTTTATATCCATCCCTATCTTTGGTTTTACCTCAGTAGTTGTCTCCTCAGCCAAAACTCTTCCCCCTTCTTAATCTATTTTTTTATGTTAGCGTATTGGCGTTTTCTGAATCGTATAGTCTCCTCCTGGATATAACGGGTAGATTCTCTTACCAGAATCTTTTTCCCGGTGGTCAAAGTAATGACGGTGTCCGGCGTCTCTTCCACCAGTTCGATCAAATCGACATTGATCATTATTTTTTCTCCATTTAAACGGGAAAGGTTTATCATAGGTTCACCTCAATTAGAACCCTCCAGGGGCAAGCCCCTGGAGGCCAGAATATTCATTAACGCTTCAGGTTAACCAGTTCCTGCAACATTTCATCGGATGTAGTAATAATACGTGAATTGGCCTGGAAGCCTCTCTGAGTTACGATCATACTTGTGAACTCCTCGGATAAATCTACATTAGACTGCTCCAGGCTGCCGGGGATAAGCGTTCCCAGTCCATCTGAACCCGGTTTATTTTTCTGTGCGTCTCCGGAGTTGACCGTTACCCGGTAGACGCTTCCCCCGACTTGCTGCAAACCATTCGCATTTTGAAAAGAAGCCATATTTACCTGAGCCAGGGATAGTTTCTGTTCATTATCATAGATGCCGGTAACAATTCCATCTGCCCCGATAGAATATTCCTTTAGGGAACCTTTGGCATATCCGTCTTGGGATTCCACCCAGGCCGTTGATTCTGAATCGTACTGGGTAAGGCCGTTAAAATCAACGGTTGCTACTATATCTCTATCGACAGCGGATGTCGTTGTCGCTGTTGCATCGGGAACCCCAACCACCGTCAACTGAAACTGTGATAACCATGGAGAATCGGTGGGATCAGGTATCGTGCCGTTCTCATTAAATTGCAGATTATAAACACGTGTAATTTCATGACCCGTCGTATTAGATAAAGTAGCGGCAGCAGGCGTATCCTCGGTTGCAGTTGTCAAATCAACCGTTTCTGTAAAATCAGCTGCGGTATAGTCGGTATCATCCTGGAAATTTGGATCCAGTGAAATATCACAGGCCCAATTGGTTCTTGCATCCGGGTCTGCCCCGCTTGTCCCGGTCTTATAAAATCTGAAATACACCGTAGTCTCTTCCCCCAACGAATTATATACTGTTTTGGATGTTGGTACATACTCATTCTCCCCCGGAAATTGGGTAGTATCCGTAGGATCGATGTTCGCGGCGGGATCACCAATCTGGGGAACTTCCGCAGCTGAATTCAGATTCTTGGCAAAAGTCATGGTTTCGGTTGATTTCGGCGCTAAAGTCGCAAAGTCCTTTATTGAAATTTTGTCGGTGGCTTGACCGTCCGGAGTAAATGTGATTACGGCGCCTTCATCGGTTGTCTCGGCGGTGGCATTACAGCCCAGTACATTGAAGCTGTTGGTACCGCTTATCAGGTCGCCGTTCACGTCAAAGGTAAAATTACCGGCGCGGGTATAATATGTTTGATCCCCATTGCCCAGAATAAAATATCCGTCTCCACTTATAGCCAGATCGGTAGCCACGTCGGTTGTGCTGGTGGTAGAACCGGTAGTAATCTGATCAATACTGGCTACCGACATACCCAGACCTACCGACGTAGCATTAGTTCCCCCTTGAGAGCCTTCAATAGGACTGGAAGCTGACTTCAATGTCTGATAGAGGGTATCTTTAAAGATTACCCGGCTCTTCTTGAATCCCACCGTGCTAACATTGGCAATATTATTGCCTATAACATCCATTCTGGTCTGGCTGTTCTTTAATCCAGAAACACCAGAATAAAGAGAACGCATCATCTTCTACATGACCTCCTTAAAGTTTTTTTCCAAGCTCAGTCTCCCTGAACCCGCATTGGATTCGGCTTGACATAATGGGACGCTGCAATCACTTCGCGCCCAGGGCTTCCTCTCAGAGGTCCAGCCCTATACAATTACCGCACTATCAATATTCGTAAAAATATTTTCTTTGAGATTCTGTCCATCTACTGCAGTTATTACCGTATTATTCTTAACGCTTACCAGGAGTGCTACATCACTCATTAATATGAGAGAATCTCGGGATCCTTTTTCTCTGGCCTTACCAACCGCTTCTACCAGTTTCTGCATTTCTTCATCGCTCAGTTCGATATTTCTGGCTTTCATGCGTTCTTGGGCATGGCTCGAAAATTTTATCGTTGCCTCGAGAGTTTTATCCAGTACCTGCCCAAAGCCGCTTTTCTGCCCGGTGCTGGTTTTCGTGGCCTGAGTATTTTTTCCAGGCTTTACTGGCAAAACTGGCTGTTGGGGAAAATAAATCCGGTTTTCCAAGCGGTGCACCTTCTTCCGGGACTAATAATCAATATCGCCTATTCCATTATCTGAGTAAAAACGTTTAGGTTTCTATTTTATTCACTGGTTCCGATTTCGGTAATGTAATCCAAACTGACTGCCTGATCATTTACTTTATAATAAGGTGTCCCATTACTAATTACTACCGATTCAACCGTGCCTGTCAGTATCTCCCCGGTTAGGTTGCCATCCGCGTCCGTACTGTCGGGATTAATGTAGCTGATCTCCTTGCCTATCATACTTGCCATACTGTTGGTCGCCTGCAATGCATAGCTATTGGCCATGTAGGAATCGAGGTTGGTGTAAAGGGTATCCATGCTGGTATTCAGATTGGTCATCTGTTCCAGAGAACTGAATGTAGCTAACTGTGCCACGAATTGACTATTGTCCATAGGATCGAGGGGATCCTGATACTTCAACTGGGTGACCAGGAGTTCCAAAAATTGGTCTTTGCCCATAGTATTGTCAGCAGTGCTGGTGGTATCTGTAGTGCTATTTGCAGTTGTCGTATCAGTCAACCAGGGCACCGTTCCCGTTATTGTCGAACTCATTTTACTACCTCCTTAAATAACAAAGTCTACTCGTCCTTCATTCACAGTCCGGGTCGTATCTGCTTCCCGCTGGTAAGGTGTTAGTTCCTCAACTTCACTTGACTCCGCACTATTAAATTGACTGTAGCTGGTAGTGCTTCGCCCTTGCGAGGTCATTTCCTGCCAGAGGTGCTGACGATTTCCTTCCGAACCGTTAAAATTGCCTCCGTTATCGAGCTGAACATTTACCTCGGTCCGTTCCACCTTTAACCCGTTAGCCTCCAGAGTCTGTTTGAGGGAATTCATATTGGCCTCCAGAACCTGTTTTACATGCTGGTTCTCGGTGGTAAACCGGGCCGTAACAACGCCGTCATTAACTGCAATGTCAATTACCATCTTGCCTAGAAATTCAGGTTTTAATTGAATTTTCATCTCTGAACCGACCACTTTGTTGAGCAATTCTACCTTTTTTACTATTTGGTCGATGATCTCCTGAGTATCGCCAGTAGACTGGGATGTGTCTGCCAACAGGGCTTTGCCGGACTCTAATCCTGGCTTGATTACCTCTAAAGGGTTCTTATCCAGAGTTGTCAGGGACTGCAGTTGCGTGTCACCGCTTTTAATTAGCGTCGTATCATCCTGCACAATTAACTTAGTTGGCACCTTTTTCGTAATACGCTGACTTTCCAAATCGATGATCTTCTTGACATTAGTATTTACCGATTCATCAGTCTTTTTAACTGCTTGATTGAGCAACGGTTCTTCCAGGAGTCGCATGTTCATTCGAGACTTTCCCTGAGCTTTGCTATCCTTTTTATTAGGGTTCTTTTCGCTCTCAGTGGATATATTAGCTTCCGCCCTCAATGAAGAATTCATTTCCTGTGCTATTTCCTGCCCATCATCTAGGGCAGTTTGGGTATTGCCAGTCTGGTTGGATACCACAGGTATGGGGGATAGCAGACCATCATCTGCAGTGCTTGATTCCCCGCCAGCTACTGCTTGTACTCCCTGAGAAACTGGTTCCGCCGCCATGCTGTCAGCAGCTAATGCTGCATTCGTTTTTTCCCCTGTGAAATATGTCGACGTTCGAAAATCCGTTTCTTCTATTGGAGAAGCCACTGATTTCGGCAGGTCTGCCTTTTCCGCGAGAGAAGATACCATATGCGGCAAGTCTGTTTCTTCAATTGGGGAAGTTGCCGATTGGGGCAGGTCTGCTTCTCCTAATGTTGAAGATGCCGATTTCCGCTGATCCTCAGTCATTGGGGAAGATTCCGTACTCAGTGGAAGTGTCTCTACCATTGCGGAGGATGTCAGCTTCGATTGTTCCGCCTTTTCTGTTGGTGAAGATTCCATAGCTGGCAGATCTGCTTCTATCACGGTTGAGGATGACAATTGGTGTATATCCGGCTCTTCCGTCGGAGTAGACTCCATAGACCACAGGCCTATTTTTTTCATTGTTGAAGATGCCAGTTGCGGTTGATCTGCCTCTTCCGTGGGGGAAGCTTTCGAACTCATCGGAACTGTTTCTTCTATTGCAGAAGATGTCGATTGGGTTGGAACTGTTTCTTCCATGCTTCTAATTTGGGTTAGACTTTCCGAAACCAACCTTGCAGTTTTTTCTGTTTCCTGACCCTGAGCTTGTTCTCCAATCTCAGCGACTGGACTAGAAACCTTTCCCTGGGTCCAACCATCAGCTTCTGTTCCCTGAGGTAGAATCGTTTCTGCCGTCGGATAAAGGGAGTAATTCAGCCCTTGAATTTTATTACCTGTTTTTGGAGGAAGAGCTGATTCCATCGAAACATCCGGTTTTTCCGCGCTTGTCGCATCGATAACCGCTTCCGATAATGGGGCTACCTGCGGCAGTTGAATGGTTATTACCGTACTCATCTGAGCGGCCTCATCACTGCTCAGTAACTGGGCATCTGTTCCCATAGACGGATCTTGTTCTTCATATGCTACTAACGGTTGTTTTACATCACCGCTGGTAGAAGTTTCTTCTGCCTGGGTTGGGACAATTTGTTTCTCTTGTACAGACACCTGGCTGCCAGCTTCTCCATCACCCGATTCGACTAGCTTTCCAGTCTGTTGCAGGTTCTGGCTGTTTTCAGCATTGGTTTTTGTGGAGAATTCATCCGCTTCCGATATATCTGATGAAGAAACCGTTTGTTTTTGGCTTATCTTTTTTAACTGGTTGGCAAAGCTATTGCGCTTCTCTATTGAAGTCTGTGATCGCGTCTCCAGAGAATATTTCGGTTGCAATTCCTCCTGGGATCGGCTGACCATTGCCTGTACATCAAATACCATCATCTATTCACCTCCTTTCAATAAAAAATAAACATATCGATGAAGTCCCCACGCTCTATTGAGGAGTGGAAACCAGCATCTTTTTGGTAACCAAGGTTGCTTTATCGCGGGGCATTTTCTGTAAAATTTCAGCCGCCAAGGCAGTATCCAAGGCACTGAGAACCCCGATTATATCCTGGTCGTTGAGCTTGGACATTAAATCGGCTGCTTCTTTAGTGTTCATCTCTGCAAAATACTGGGCCATATTCTTATAAACATTCTGCTGGCTGGTCTTGGAATTAGCATCTGATTTGTTCCCAGCAAGCAACTTTTCATTAAGTTTGATTATTTCGGCTTTGGCGTCATCTGCCGATTTTTGTATAAGCTTTTGTTTATTGTCCATATCTTCAATATTCTTTTGTAGAGCAGTCATCTCGGAATTTTTATCTGCGACACTCTTTTTTAATGTATCGTTTTCTTTCTTCACTTTCTGTAGTTCTGTTTCCTGTAAAGCCTGGGGGGCACTTTGGGTACTCTGAGTAATAAATGGCAGCTTCTTTGCTATCGCGGTAAGCTTATCGGTGGCATAGGGTATTTTTACAACTTTATAGTGCAGCAAGGCATACACTATACCTGCTATCAGCAATACTCCCAATATGCCTATTAAAAACCACTTGCCAATTCTTATTATTTTAGTTTTCATAGCCGCACCGCTCCATACCCTTCCTGACGTAATTAAGACAGGTTATTTCTGTAGTGTCTGTTTATGGCGACTTCATCAATATCCCTCTGTTCTTCTCTAAGTACTTCCTGTAAGTAAATATTCCACTCTTTGTCCTTCAGTTTCTTAAGGGTCTGGGTCTCACGTGTTTTCTCCACCAAAACCAGCCGCGCATTCTCAAAATTACGCTCGGCTAATGCCAACTCTTCTGCTTTGTTGGCCCTGAGTTCTTTGATTACCGGAATATAGTCCTTATAAATCATAAACTCATCCATGCTGAAGCCTTCCAATATAAGCACTATCATCGACTGTTCCATCTCTAACTGTCTATGGATAATATCCTCCAGTTCGGTTTGAATCCGGTCACGTTCGCGACTTCTAAACTGAAGATCTTCTTTGGCCATCTGCTCCTCCAGAGAAGCAACGTCAAGTTTGGTCTGCATTCTATATTTAAAGGGCTTCATCTATACATACCTCAATAAGACACTGAATTACTGAGCAGCTCTATAGTCTGACTCAGAGAAGTCCCTTCATAAATGCCCTGGTATATAAAAGCCCGGCACTTGTCTATAAGACGCAGGGCTTCATCTATGGAAGGATTGGATCCCTTTTTATAAGCGCCTATATCAATAAGATCCTTGGCATCCTCATAGGTTGCCAGCAGAGAACGGAAGCGGTTGGCTGTTTTCAAATGTTCCGGAGAAACAATATCAATCATAACCCGGCTTATGCTCTTTAAAATATCAATAGCCGGATACATATTCATGTCAGCCAATTCTCTGCTGAGCACAATATGTCCATCTACGATTCCCCGCACTGCATCAGTAACCGGTTCGTTCATATCGTCACCCTCTACCAGAACCGTATATAGACCGGTAATTGTCCCGTCCTGGGATGTACCGGCCCTTTCCAACAACTTGGGCATCAAAGCAAAGACTGAAGGGGTATAACCCCTGGTAGCAGGGGGTTCGCCAATCGCCAGCCCGACCTCACGTTGGGCCAAGGCAAAACGAGTTAGAGAATCCATCAGAAGAAGCACGTCTTTACCCTGATCACGAAAATATTCAGCTATACTTGTGGCTACAAAAGCGCCTTTTAGTCTGACCAAAGCCGGTTGATCAGATGTCGCCACCACGACCACCGAGCGGGCCAAGCCTTCCTCACCCAGATCTTTGTCTAAAAACTCGCGCACCTCACGGCCTCGCTCACCTATCAGCGCAATGACATTTATATCTGCCTCGGTGTTACGGGCAATCATCCCGATGAGGGTGCTTTTACCTACGCCGCTGCCGGCCATAATTCCTATTCTCTGACCCTTACCCAGAGTATTCAGACCATCGATGGCCTTTATTCCTACTGGCATTATATCTCTGATGCGCTTTCTTTTCATCGGACTGGGAGCCGCATTCATTACCGGATACGATCCCTGGTAGTTGATACGTCCTCCATCGTCAATAGGTTCACCCAGGCCGTTCAAAACCCTTCCTATCAAACCCATTCCTACGTTAACCCGCAAAGACTTGCCACTGGCGAAAAGCTCACTTCCAGGTCCAATCCCTTCCAAATTACCCAGCGGCATAAGCAATATCCGATTATTTTTGAAGCCTACCACTTCAGCAGGAATCATCCCCCTATCGGCCTGGTTGGTCTTTACGTAACATAATTCCCCCAAACTGACCCGGGGACCGCTGGCTTCCAGAGTTAGGCCAATGGCCTGCGATATAGTTCCACGCAAGTCACAGGTATTGGTTTTTTCCAAAGCGGTAAGGTATTTCTCCAGATCAAAGGCATATTGCTTATTCATAGCTCATTTCCATTATGGCTTCTTCGACTTTGTGCATGCGGCTTTCCAGTTGCGCATCAACTGAACCCATATTGCTTTCAATTATACAACCACCGTTACTTAGCCTCTTATCAGCCCTTATATCCATACCCAAATCCCGGCTGCCTATTTCGCTAAGACCTCCTTGTTCTATCGCATCCAGTAAGGTCTGAAGATCGGCCGGATTAACATAGACTCTTATGTTATCCGGGTTGTCAAGGTAACTAATAGCTTGCCTGACAATATCCAATATAGCCTGGGGGTTAGCACTCAACTCGGCTACAATTACTTTTTTGGCAATAGCCATTATTAATCTAAGGATATCGGTTTCGGCAGAATTCAAAATACTAACTTTGGTTCGCCTGGCCTCTTCAATAAGGTGCTGACTTTGCTCCATGGCCATTTGGCGATCAGCTTCAATTTCAGCCTGGGCTCTTTTTAACCCGTCGTTGTATCCTTCCATGCCGGCATGTGCCCGTATTTGTTCGGCCTCTTCTGCAGCTTGGGTTCTAAGTATATCCACCTCGTCCTGAGCATTGCCGATTATCATCTTGGCTTCATTTCTCGCCTTTTCCAGCAAATCCATAACCACATGCTCGGTTTCTGTCAATATCTTTTCACTCTCTCGCTTGAGGGCTTCAATTTCTTCTTTTTCATGCTCCAGTTCGCTCAGGACAGGAATAATATCTTCTGATTCCTGCTCCTGGACCTCATTTTCTTCCCATACCAAAGCATCAAAGAACTCTATAATCCGGGGATGGGCTAAAACCAGGTTGGAATTCTTAATGATTCTAGACAATTACCTCATCTCCTCCACCTCGTGCCACCACTATTTCCCCCGCTTCCTCCAGTCTGCGAATAATATTCACTATGCGCTGCTGCGCTTCCTCAACATCACGCAGCCGTACCGGCCCCATGAATTCGGTATCCTCACGCAGCATATCCGCAGCCCGGCTGGACATATTGGAAAAGATTTTCTTGGATACTTCGCTGCTGGAACCCTTGAGAGCCAAGGCCATATCTTGAGATTCCACTTCCCGTAATACTCTTTGTACAGAACGGTCATCTATCATAACAATATCTTCAAATACAAACATGAGTTTCTTGATTTCTTCAGCCAGTTCAGGATCCTGAACCTCCAATGATTCCATAATGGTTTTTTCTGTAGCGCGGTCAACCCGATTTATAATTTCGACCACTGACTTAACCCCGCCTGCGGTTCTCATTTCTTGAGGAACGATAGAGGATAGTTTTCTCTCTAAAACCCGCTCCACATCTTTGATGACTTCAGGTGAAGTAGTGTCCATAATGGCTATTCGTTTCGCCACCTCAGCCTGCCTTTCCGGTGGCAGAGCAGACAATATCAAGCATGATTTTTCCGGTTCCAGATAAGCCAAGATCAAGGCTATGGTCTGGGGATGCTCAGTCTGAATGAAATTTAACAACTGGGTAGGATCGGTCTTGCGAATAAAATCAAACGGTCGTACCTGCAGCGAAGCCGATATTCGCCCAATAATCTCAGCGGTCTTGTCGCTCCCATAAGCCTTTTCCAGAACCTCCCGTGCATAAGCAATACCTCCCTGGCCAATAAACTGGCTGGCCAGACACATTTCAAAAAACTCTCGAAATATTTCATCCATCTTATCTGAGGAAACCTTACGCAAATTTGCAATTTCCAGGGTTAACTGTTCAATTTCTTCATCGTTCATATGCTTGAATAATACAGCAGCCTTTTCCGGCCCTAAAAAAACCAGGAAATTGGCGGCTTTTTGCCTGCTGGAAAGGGGTTTTACGCTTGTGCCGCTAGCCATTTAAAATCACCTCTGTTCCTCTAATAGCCAGGTCTTGAGTACCTGGGCCGCGTTCTCCGGACTTTCTTCGATAAGCCGTTCGATTTCTTCCCTGATCTTTTGTCTTTCTTTTTCTTCCGGAGTCATAGTTCTTTCCAGAAGAGCGCTGACACTGATTTCTTCTCCCACGGTCTGATCAAAAGCAGCTTCTGCTTCAATTTCCTCCATTTCCAACATCTCCTGTTTCTTTCTCCTTTGCATCAACCACCAGACCAAGGCTGCAATCAAGGCGCCCAGCAGGGCAAAAGCAAACGGGGTTAGAGGCGACTTCAATATCTTTTGGACGGTTGTAAGCTGGGTGGTTTCCGGAAGCGGTTCGGAATAGAAATCGATAAATGCCACCGATATATTGTCCTTCAGACTAACCGTTTCATTAGGCCGGTTTTCTCTAAGCCCACAGGCTGTGGCAGCAATATTTCGGATTTTACTTATCTTTTCTTCGTCGGTGTTACCCAGTTTGGACTGGGCCGTGGCAGCACTATTAACCAGAACAGCTACGGTTACATAATCGTATTTGGCTTCACCGGCAGCGTATTGGGTAACGGCTTCATTTTTATTTATCTCATAGTTTTTGGTTACATCGCTCTTGTCTGTAGTGCTGGTAGTCCCGGTATTGGTATTAACCTGGGTGTACTGTTGGATGTTGGTGTCCGTGCCCGGAACTCCTGCGGTATTTTGCTTGACTTCAGTTCCCGACTCCTTGACGATATGCTCACTGCGAGTAAAAGGCCCATCGGGATCATGTGTATAAAGCTCAGTTTTCTCTTCTTTGTTATTGAAATTCAATTCCGCGCTGACCCTTACCACCGAGTTGTTGGGGCCCAGTGCTTGGTCCAGCATACTTTGAATAGCCGCTTGTTTTTCCTTTTCAAATTCTCGTTTCAACGATAATTGGTTTTGCAAGGTTTCAGTCTGGTTGCCTTTTTCAGGCAGATTATCGGAAATCAAATTGCCGTTATGATCTACAATTACAACCTTTTTGGGATCCAAACCTTCCACCGAGTTGGCAATCAGGTTAATAATACCTTGTATTTCATTAACACTAAGTTTGGCGCCTTCCTTGGTGGTTATGGCTACCGATGCGCTGGCAGGTTCCTCCTTATCGGAATAGAGGGTCTTTTCAGGCAATACCAGATGGACCCGGGCAGCTTTAACCTTGTCCAGACTCTGAATAGTGCGAGCCAGTTCACCCTGCATGGCCATTTGGTATTTGACTTTTTTATCGGTCTGGGTCTCACCGAAATTATTGGCTTGAAATATCTCCAGGCCGGCTACGCCTGCGGGAAGGTTGGCTCCTGCTAATTTTAGACGGGTCTGGTACTTGACAGCGGTTGGAACAAGTATGGTCGTTCCATTGTTTTCTAATTTGTAGGGGGTTTTGTATTCATCCAGCTTGGCCGTAATGGCAGAAGCATCCTTTTCCGCCAGTTCAGTATACAAAACCTCATAAGGAGCCTGGGTACTGCCAACAATTAAAACAACTGAAGCAATTGCTATTAATAAAGCTGCCCCGGCGAAAATTATTTTCTGACTCAAACTGAACCTGGCCCAAAATTCTCCGATTTTCGCCCCTGCTTGCTTCAACTTGTCTAAATACTTATCCATTCTGCAACTCCCAACCTTAGTTTACATCTGCATGCGGCTTATTTCTTGATAGGCTTCAACAATTCGGTTTCTTACTTCAATGGTTAGTTGCAGAGCCAGATTGGCTTTCTCATATGCAATCATAGTGTTATGCAGGTAAGCCTGATCTCCGAGGGCAAGCTTCTCCGCACTGACCTCGGCTGTTTTCTGCAGCTTATCCACCTCACCTAAAGCTCCTTTCAAATAATCCAGAAAGCCTAATTGTTTATCGCTTGGAGTTGTTTTTGAATCTGAAGCCGAATTATCATCAAGTGACAAAATAGAAGCAATGCTATTGTCCACCGAACCAACGTTCATTTAATGCCCCCCTATCTGCCAATTTCAAGCGCTCTCAGGGCCATAGCCCGGCTAGCCTCTATCACCTTGGTATTTGCTTCGTAAGCCCGGTTGGATGAAATCATATTGATCATCTCTTCAACCACATTCACATTGGGATAATTAACATAACCATCTGCATCGGCATCGGGATGTGAAGGGTCATACACTTTGCGGAATGGGGCTTCATCTTCTCCCAGTTCCTTAATTTCTTTTACTTTGACTCCTGATAAGGCATTGATTTGATCCTGGAGAGTAGTCTCGAATGTGCCTTTACCGGCCTTATCATTTTGGGCCTCAAAAACCACCACATGCCTGCGATAGGGCCCCTGGCCATTTGCGACTCGCGTGGTCTCAGCATTGGCCAGGTTACTGGCAATGGTATCCATCCTTAATCTCTGAGCCGTTAGACCGGACGCGCTAACATCAATGCTATTTAAAAAATTCATAGTACTTATTACCTCCCAGTTATTGCCAATCTAAGCAGCTTAATCTCGTTGTTCATGCTCTGCGCCACTGAATCATAAAAAATCTTGTTCTTGGTACTATTAGCCATTTCGACATCAATATCGACGTTATTCTCATCATTGCGGTAACTCAGGTCTTCCAGTTTTCTAACCTCGGGTTGAAAATCCTCCAAATCAAATGGCGCCTGACCAATCTGTATGTGCCGCGAATTGGTAACCGTGAGCTTGTCACTACTGGGGTTGGTCTGATTGTCCAGCATCTTTTTAAGATTATCCTGAAAGACCAGTTCACTGCGTTTAAATCCAGGGGTACTGACGTTGGCAATATTATTGGCAATAACATCGGTCCTGGCACTGGCCGCGTCCATGGCCTTATTCAATAATACCTGGGTAGTGCTGCCAAGCATCTTCTCCAGCATCAAATCACCTCCATTAAACAACACAATTTCAATTATATTCGACTATATTTACACTTATTCCTGCCTATGTTAGAAATATTAACCTAAAAAAGAATAATATTCACGTTTATTTTCATTTTTTCTAAAAACTGGTTCTAGGTCCCCCATCGCTATAGGACTATTTTCCCTAAGACCATATGCCAACAGGGCAGTTAGTGTTTTATTGATAACGATGTTAATCTCACATATCTATTTTTTGAGCTCATCGTAAATATAGTCGTTCAGTACTTTTATATAGGTTCCCTTCATACCCAGAGAGCGGGATTCTATGACTCCGGCACTGGCAAACTTCCTCAATGCACTGACAATCACTGATCTGGTAATCCCTACCTTATCGGCAACCTTGCTGGCTATCAGCAAGCCTTCTTCGGCCTTTAATTCCGCCAATATTGCTTCAATAGCTTCTTTCTCCGAATAGGAGAGGGTGGCCACGGCTATCTGAACGGCCGCCTTCTTGCACGATTCTTCCTCTATCCGTTCGGTTCTCATTCTCATAACCTCATTGGCTACTATGATTGAACCGTATTCAGCCAGGACTATGTCTTCATCAGAAAATTTCTGATTGTTTTTGCTCAGAATCATGGTGCCGATTCGTCTGGCTCCTCCGAAAATAGGAGTAATCAACCAGATGTTACCGCTACAATCGCAGCCGGGTTGAGCATAATTAAAAATACACTGGTGCTTCTCATCTAACTGTATATTGGCCTGGGTTTCCTGGCTGTTAATAAACTCTTGATTAAAGCTCTCCGGGAAATGTTCGGCGTAATTAATTAAGCCATTTATCTCTTTGCAGGCTGACATGGTAGAAAAGGAGTAACCGATAATATGGCCTCTTCTTCCTACAATAATAACGCTGCATTCCAAACTCTCCGCCAATATCGCTGCCATCTCTTCAAAGTCGACCGGGTTGCCAATGATCTTTTGTAAGATGCGATTGATCGCTCTCGATTTCTCCAGCAATGTAGTACCCACCCTTATTACCCCCTACAATATATATCTACTCAGATCGTCATTTTCCACAATGTTTTTCAGCCTGTCCTCTATGTAATTACGTTCAATACAAATTCGCTGCCCCCGCAGGTAGGCTGCATCGAAAAGCAAATCCTCCAGAAGCTTCTCCATAATGGTGTGTAATCTCCGAGCCCCGATATTTTCTGTTTTAGCATTAACCTCGAAGGCAATTTCCGCGATGTAGTCAATGGACTCTTCAGAAAAGAACAACTCTACATCTTCGGTAGAAAGTAAAGCTATATACTGTTTTAACAATGAATTATGGGGTTCTACCAATATCCTCTTCAGATCCTCCTTCTTTAAGCTCTCCAGTTCCACTCGAATAGGAAATCTGCCCTGCAGTTCGGGTATGAGATCGGAGGGTTTACTGACATGAAACGCACCGGCAGCAATAAACAGTATATGATCCGTTTTTACCGGTCCATATTTGGTTATTACCGTGGAACCTTCAATAATGGGAAGTATATCGCGCTGCACCCCTCCCCGTGAAACATCGGGACCATAGGAATTTTCCTTCCCCGCAATCTTGTCGATTTCGTCTAGGAAGACCAAGCCATCCTCTTCTACTCGCCTGATTGCTTCCCGGTTGGCTTCATCCGTATCTATAAGGCGCATTGCTTCTTCGTAACTCAACAACTTGCGGGCCTCCTCCACGGTAAGCCTTCTTTTCTTCTTGTTTTTCGGCAGAATTCCGCCTAGAACGTCCTGCAGGTTGAAGCCCATATCCTCTACTCCTGAACCTGATATAACCTCCAAAAAAGAATTGTTCTTCTCTTCAACTTCGATTTCAATTATTTCCTGTTCCAATTCTTTACGTGCCAGCTTCTGACGAATGATTTCCCGCTGACCTTCGACATCGCGCCGGCGGCGGCTATAATCTTCATCCTCATTTGAATCGTCCTGAGATTGACCCATAAGAAATTCAAAGGGATTCTTTATGGCCTTGCTTTTCTTGGCAGGTAAAGGGAGAATATAATCCACTATTCTCTCTTCTGCCAAAAGGGCACCTTTTTCCTCCACCTCGGTCAGCTTTTCTTGTTTTACCAAACGCAGGGAAGTCTGAACCAGATCCCTTATCATTGAATCGACATCTCGGCCTACATAACCAACCTCGGTAAACTTACTGGCCTCAACCTTTATAAAAGGTGCTCGCACGAGTTTGGCCAAACGTCGTGCGATTTCGGTTTTACCAACACCGGTAGAACCAATCATTATAATATTTTTGGGATAGATTTCATCACTCAACTCCGGAGGAAGCAACTTGCGCCGGTACCGATTACGCAAAGCAATGGCCACTGCCTTTTTGGCGTCTTTCTGACCAACAATATATTTATCCAATTCTTCGACGATCTCTTTGGGGGTAAGATCATGCATAGGGCAATTCTCCTTTATTACCAAACTACTCCACCACTTCTACGGAAATTCGATCATTGGTAAATACACATATTTCTGCGGCTATTTTCAATGATTCACGGGCTACTTCCGGGGCGCTCATATCCGTAAAGCGAGCCAGTGCCCGAGCAGCGGCCAGAGCATAAGATCCTCCTGAACCTATGGCGGTTATGCCATCGTCAGGTTCAATTACTTCCCCATTGCCGGAGACGATGAACATCTTGTCCTTATCGGCAACAATAAGCAAAGCCTCTAATTTACGTAATACCCGATCCGTTCTCCATTCCTTGGCAATTTCAACTGCGGCCCTGGTTAAGTTGCCACCGGTCTCCTTGAGTTTTTCTTCAAACTTACTGAATAGGGTGAAAGCATCAGCAACCGAACCGGCAAATCCTGCTACAACTTTACCCTCATGTAGTCTTCTAATTTTGACCGCATTGTTCTTCATAACCACATTCTGACCGAAAGTAACCTGACCATCACCCGCAATAGCCATTACTTGTCCTTTTCTTACTGCTACAATCGTTGTGGCAGAAAACATATTATCACCTCCGAGGATGAGTTTCGTAGTGAATGGTTTTTAACCTTTCCGTAGTCAAATGGGTGTATATCTGAGTGGTAGACAATTTAACATGTCCCAAAAGTTCCTGTACCGTTCTAAGATCAGCACCACCATTTAATAAATGGGTGGCAAAAGAATGTCTGAGGGTATGGGGACTCACTTTCTGATTCAAGGCTATTTGTTCAACATATTTATTAACGATGTTTCGAACGCTCCGGGCTGACAGCCGGGCGCCGGACTTGTTCAAAAACAAAGCCTCATCAGAAACATGCTTGTTTTTCAAAATGTAGGGTCTCCCACGATTGATATAGCTAGTCATCGACTCCTTGGCCTGGCTGCCTAAAGGAGCCAGACGTTCCTTGTTGCCTTTGCCCCTTATCTTTATCAACTCTTCAGCAAAATCGAGGTCGCTCAGATTAATTCCCACCAGTTCACTGACCCGAACCCCGGAGGAATAAAGCGTTTCAAGAATAGCTTTGTCCCTAATGCCGGTAGCCTTGCCGATATCGGGTGCATCCATTAGAATATCGATTTCCATAGAATATAAGAAACGAGGTAGTCTTTTTTCCTGTTTGGGAGTAGATACATTGGCGATAGGATTTCCTTCCAATACATTTTCGCGGCAGAGGTACTTTACAAACGATCGCAGAGCTGCCAGTTTCCTCGCTATGGTGGATCTTCTGAATTCATGCTTTTGCATGCTGCTGATATATTCCCGGACCGTACGGTGATTTAGGCTGCTGAGGGGGATGTCTCTTATATCAAGGTTTTCATGTTTGGCAATAAATTGAAAAAACTGATCCAAATCAGTCTGGTAACTGATCAAGGTTAACTGGGAGGCAGTCTTTTCTACACGCAGATGGGTAAGGAAATCTTTCACATGCTCATAAACCACGAACGTTACCTCCGCTAGACTCTATAATGGGAATTTAGCATAATTAGCATCTTTTTACAACCTGCCGACATAACATTTCTTAAATTCTGAGCATTTCTTGCCGGGAGCGTTTAACATATTCTAAATATCGTGTTTTTTTATCTTTAATCTTATTGGCAAGAGCTGGCAGGATACCAAAATTGGCATTAATGGGCTGAAAATCTTTTTGTTGAGCATCGGTAATAAAGGATAGCATTGCTCCCAGCATCGTGTTACCACTCAAGACTAGCAGCGGTTCATTCTGTACATAATGCAATGTATTTATGCCAGCCAGGATACCGGTAGCAGCTGACTCCATGTAACCCTCCACCCCGGTTATTTGACCGGCAAAAAAAAGATCAGGTATTTTCTTAAATTGTAAAGTCGGTTCCAGCAAAAGCGGGCTATTGATATAGCTGTTGCGGTGCATAACTCCGTACCGAACAAATTCAGCGCATTCCAAACCGGGAACCAGTCGGAAGATACGGTTCTGTTCTCCCCATTTAAGCCTGGTCTGAAATCCTACCAACCCGTATACGGTTCCAGCTTTGTTCTCCTGGCGGAGTTGAACCACAGCCCAGGCTCGCTGCCCGGTGCGCGGATCTGTCAATCCTACCGGTCTCATGGGCCCGAACCTTAAGGTATCAATCCCCCGGCGACCTATGACCTCAATAGGCATGCAGCCATCAAAAAAATGCCTTTTGTCGATACTATGACCCTCTTTGATATCTGCATCTACCAGGTTATGGTAGAAGTTCTCGTATTCTTCCCTGTTCATGGGACAATTATAATAATCCTCCGTACCCTTTCCATAGCGCGATGCTTTAAATATCTTGTCCTTATCCAGGCTTTCCATGGTCACACTAGGGGCCACGGCATCATAAAAAAACAGATTTTCCTCACCACTTAAGCGGCTCAGTTCCGCAAATAGTTTATCCGAGGTCATTGGTCCGCTGGCTATAATTGTAGGTGAATTAAGGGGTAATTTAATCACTTCTTCGCGTACAACCTCAATACGTGGATGCGATTCTATGGTGCTGGTAACCAGGGCAGAAAAAAGCTCCCGATCCACTGCCAGGGCTGACCCGGCCGGAACTTTGGCCTGATCAGCACAAAACAGCAGCAAGGAACCCATGCGTCTCATTTCTTCTTTTAAGAGGCCTTGAGCGGTATCAATTAGATCAGATTTCAGCGAATTGCTGCAAACCAGTTCGGCTAGATGACCGGATCTATGTACGGGGGTCATTTTGCCCGGTCTCATTTCCCACAGTTTTACATTAATGCCGGCCTGAGCGATCTGGTAGGCTGCTTCACATCCGGCTAATCCCGCTCCGACCACATGGACTAACATCAATCTAGTTCTCCGTTTCCTGGCGGTGTTTGCATTCCTGATTCTGGCAAACCGCCTCAACTTCCTTATTCTTATTTATTTTTTCCACCATGGCATCTCCACACACAGGGCATTTTTCACCGGTTGGCTTATTCCATGAACGGAAATTGCATTGCGGATAGTTTTTGCACCCGTAGTATCTCCGGCCTTTTTTGGATTTTAAGGCTATCACTGCACCACCGCATAGTGGACAATTGACTCCGGCTTCTTCATTAAGAGATTCCGTGTGTCTGCATTCAGGAAAACCTGAACAGGCAATGAACTTACCGAATCTCCCGTATTTAATGTACATGGGCTGACCGCATTGAGGGCAATCCTTACCGGCTGATTCATCCTTGATCTCTACCTTTTCAATTAAATCCTGGGCTTTTTCAAGATCGGAATGAAAGGGACCGTAAAAATCCCTTATAACTCCCTTCCAATCCATTTGGCCCTCCTCGACCAGATCCAGGTCTTCTTCCATTTGGGCAGTAAACTGAAGGTTTAATATATTACCGAAGTGTTGGCTTAATAGATCAACTATTATAAAGCCTAGTTCGGTAGGTACAAATTGCTTATTTTGGCGTTCCACATAATGACGTTTCAATATAGTGTCAATAATCGGGGCATAGGTGCTGGGCCTGCCAATACTTTTCTCCTCCAACAGCTTTACCAGGCTGGCATCGGTATAACGAGGCGGAGGCTGAGTAAAATGCTGCTCCGGTATCAATTCCTTAAGTTTCAAAACCTGTCCGGACTTAAGTTCGGGAATCGGGTTTTTAACATCTTCTTCCTCGCTATCATTATAAACCTTTTTATAGCCAGGGAACCTGAGTTGGGATGAATTGGCCCGCAATCCGTAATCTCCGGCGTTTATATCGACCGCGAGGGTATCATAAACAGCCGGATTCATCTGACTGGCCACAAAACGTTCCCAGATCAGTTTGTATAAACGGTACTGATCCCTTCCCAAGAAAGCTTTTACGCTCTCGGGGGTTCTTAAAACCGACGAGGGACGAATCGCTTCATGGGCATCCTGAGCCGATTTACGGCTTTTATATTCGTTGGCGGAATCCGGCGCATACTCGCGTCCATACTCGCTTCTGATGTAATCCAAGGCTTCCGCCTGAGCCACCGCGGCTATTCGAGTCGAATCAGTACGCAGGTAGGTAATCAAACCCACCGTACCCTTTTTTCCCAATTCCAGACCTTCATACAATTCCTGAGCCACACGCATGGTCCGGCTGGGAGAAAAGCCCAACCTTTTTGAGGCCTCCTGCTGCATGGTGCTGGTAATAAAGGGCGGTTTTGGTTTCGGGCGCTTCTCTTTTTTCTCCACGGTTCTGACCGTATATGTCGCAACTCTTAGATAGTCAATAAGACCATCCTTTTCCTTTTCATTGCCTATTTCCAGCTTTTCACCCTGGAATGAAAGCACTTTGGCTATAAAACTGTCCTTGCGACTTCCTCCCAGGACGGCCTCCACGGTCCAATATTCATCGGATACAAAAGCACTGATTTCCTTTTCCCGTTCACAAATTATTTTTACCGCAACCGATTGCACCCGGCCGGCACTAAGTCCCTTGCGAACTTTACTCCACAGCAGAGGACTCAAATTATAACCGACTAATCGATCCAATATACGGCGTGCTTGCTGGGCATTAACCCGGTTCATGTCCACCGCGCGAGATTTCTTTATGGCCTGTTTTATGGCATCACCGGTTATTTCATTAAATTCTATCCTGCATTTGGAGCCTTCCGGCAGTTTAATGGAATTCTGCAGATGCCAAGCTATTGCTTCCCCTTCCCGATCCGGGTCAGTAGCCAGTAACACCCGCCCAGATTTTTGCGATTCATTTTTAATCTCTTTCAGCAGTTCACCTTTACCACGAATAGTAATGTATTGCGGTTCGAAATCATTTTCGATGCTTATTCCTAATTTGCTTTTTGGCAAGTCTTTAATATGCCCCACACAGGCTTTAACCTTATATGTTTTGCCCAGAAATTTCGCTATGGTTTTAGCTTTAGCTGCCGACTCAACAATGACCAGTGTGCTTGCAAGCAAAATATCACCTCTTCATTCTTCTTTTCTCCGTGTTAAAGCTTTACATAGTAGTTGCCGGGCATCGCTTTAATTATCCCCTTCAATTCCATTTTTAACAGAAGGGTGTTGAGCAAAGCAATATTAAATCGGGAAGCGGTTTTTTTCATCAGAACATCAAAATGAACGGCTTCATAATCTAGATTGGACAAAACCGACAACTCATCTTCATCCAGCCCAAATATCAACTCTCCCTGCGAGGGATCTTTTTCATTCATACCATATTCATCCAGTATGTCTTCTATCCCGCCAACCAGGCAGGCGCCCTGTTTAATGAGATAATTGGTTCCGACGCTGTTTTTACTGCTAATGGGACCAGGTATGGCAAATACATCCCTGCCTTGCTCCAGAGCACAATCAGCGGTGATTAGAGCCCCGCTCTTTTTTTGGGCCTCAACCACTATAACTCCGTGGCAAAGACCCGAGATGATGCGGTTCCTAACCGGGAAATTGCCAGGTTCAGGATGGGTATGGAGAGGGAATTCACTCAATACTATGCCTGTCTTCTTTATCTCATTATATAATTTGGCGTTTTCGGGCGGGTATATAATATCCAAACCACTGCCTAAAACGGCCGCCGTTCGACCTCCTGCCTCCAAAGCGCCTCTATGGGCTTCCGTATCGATTCCCCTGGCCATACCGCTTACCACCACAATACCCTGTCTGGACAGTTCATCACCGAAACGCCGGGCCTGCACCTTACCATAATTGGTAGCCATTCTCGAGCCTACCACCGCCAGACAGAATTCGTTCAGTATTTCCAATTCCCCGCGATAATAAAATATGTAGGGGGGATCGAAAATAGTGCGCAGGAGCAAAGGGTAATTATCTTCTTCCACACAACTAACCATTACATCATTGCCATAAATCTCTTCTAAGGCCGCTAATGGATCGGTATTTCCCCGGGAAGTAATTATATGCTCAATGAGTGGGGATGAAAGGGAAGAACGCTGTAAGGTGGACCGATCAGCTTCAAAACAATTTTGAAAACTGCCGAATTCATCTTTGATTTTCCACATAGTCCTATTTCCCAAACCAGTCATATTATGAAAAAAACATATTATAGCAAGCTCAGTTTTATTCATAAATAAAATCCCCATTTTTCAATTTTACTTAGTCACACTGTAATATTACACAGCTCCTCATAAACCCCTACAGCAATAGATACCATAAAAACCATGACTATGCAAGATAGAAGGCAATAAAACATGCCCATTAATCCCATTAATGGTACTGATTAACTTTAGTAAATCGCATTTGCCTGGGAAAGATAAAATCATAATATTAATTTTTATATTTCAGGAGGGATGACGGTTGTTTACAGATATAGGGGATAATAACGATTCCACAAATAGAAGAATGAATGGTGACAGCAAAATTGATCCAGGCATATTCAGCTTTTGGGAACCGGGCTGGTAGGCTTTGCATGCTACCGCGATAACCGGTATTTATCTGCTGGGCAACAAGCTGCGCAACCGCTACTAAAAAAAGGGAACCGGTTAAGGGGACACAAGAGGATGGTTCTTTTGTGTCCCTTGTTTTGATGGTCTGGAGCCGGTTAAGACCGGTTTTCTTACATATTTACCGGAGCTACTGCCATAGCCGCATGAGCAAAAATGTCGTAGACCCGGATGGCAATTTGATAATTTTTTATGGTAGTCATGGGCAATCTCAAATCCAGAGCGATAGCCTCCATGAATCTTCTTTTGTCACGTATCACCTGAAAGTGAGAATTAAATACTTTCCCGTTATAATCCAAATCAACCTCCCAGAACTCTATATAATCCGCAAAATTCTTGGGGTTAAAATCTTTGTTTATTATTTGGGACCGGTAGGTCTGAATACCGATATCTATTACGTACTTATTATTATCACACTTTTTCACTACAGGATTTTTTAGTATTAAATGACCCGACGTCGATTCTTCCAAATAGCTTTTATCCGCACTAATGCTAAAAGGTGCTGAGCTTGAGTTAATGAGGCGATATAGGGTGGTTTGCATAGCCACTCGGCTGTTATCACACATAATCCAGTTGCGGCCTAATTCATTGCATACTTCCGCCGTGGTCCCGGAACCGGCGAAAAAGTCGGCCACCAGGCTACCGGGATGAGATGCGCTGGCAATAATTCGTTTAATCAATTCTTTAGGCTTTTGAGTTGGGAACTTCAAGTTCTCCCGGGCGGTAGGACTTAAAACCTTGTTTATATCTATCCACCAGTCCTGCATGAGAGCACCGTCTTCATGAAGTTTGTAACGTTCACCTTTAACGGGGGTAAGGCCTCGTTGTACGGTTCCGCTGGTATAGGGACGGTGTTGTGGATTGTATATATAATCCTGATTGCGTGCATACCAGAATATGAGATCGTGCTTACGATGGAAGTGCTTGCGGGAATTGCCTCCCCCGCTGAAGCACCATACGATTTCATTGACAAAATTGTCCCGTCCGAAGATTTCGTCCAACAGTACTCTTACATAATGGCTTACATGCCAGTCCACATGTACGAATATGCTTCCCTCTTTGGATAAAAGCTGCCTCATGAGGCCAATGCGATGATAGAGCATATCCAGATAAGAATCCAGACCTCGTGGCCACCGGTCTTTAAAAGCCTCCCGGCTGACATGCTTTACGTCCGAGTAAGACCCTACCCCTATCGTGGAATGATAATCCAGTTCGGTCATATATGGCGGGTCTATATATATAAGGTCAATCCTCCGGGAATTCTCCGCACATAATACCTTCAGCAACTCATAGTTGTCCCCGTAATGGTATCGATTATAAACAGCGTTAACTGGAATGGCAGGTTCCGCCATTTGTTCAAAAGACCACTGGATATCTCTAATAGGATTTACCACCACCCTTTCTATCTCACGAACAGAACGGGGAGTCCGCTCCTTGTTAGAATCTATATCACTATCCCATTGTAGATAGGTTGGAGGCTTAATATTATCCATTAACCTTTTTCCCCTCTGATTTTATAGAGATTTTAACACAAAAAAAGTCCTGTCGACACACAGGACCGTTATTAACAATTGTGTATTTGGATAAGTCAGCCTACTGTCCCCTGGCAGTACTACGCATGAATATCAAATTATCGGGTGTGAAAGCCAATTCACTCTGATATATATATAGTGAAAGAGGCACAAGCAGAGTAAAAATAACCGCCATAAGAAACACCAGCCAGATACTCCTTTTCATTTTGATGCCCTCCTGTTATCAGGAATTATTTAAACATATTTCTTCAACTGTTTCAGAGCCGCCTTTTCCAGCCTGGATACCTGCGCCTGGGAAATCCCTATTTCCTCCGCCACTTCCATCTGGGTCTTTCCGTTAAAGAATCTTAATGCTACGATATGCTTTTCCCGCTCATTTAACTTTTTCAGGGCTTCATTTATGGTTATGCTCTCCAGCCACAAAGAATCGCTATTCTTGTCGTCACTAATCTGATCCATCACCAGAATAGGGTCGCCGCCGTCATTATATATGGGTTCAAAAAGTGAAACCGGCTCTTGTATGGCATCCAGGGCAAAAACCACCTCTTCCCGGGGTACTTCCAGGATTTCGGCCATTTGGGCGATAGTAGGTTCGCTGGCATTGTCGGACAACAACCTTTCCCTCACCTGTAGGGCTCGGTAGGCAATGTCCCGCAAGGAACGTGACACCCTTACCGGGTTGTTATCCCGTAAATAGCGGCGAATCTCTCCAATAATCATGGGAACAGCATAGGTGGAAAATCTAACATTTTGACTGAGGTCAAAATTGTCAATGGCTTTTATCAGCCCTATACACCCAACCTGGAAAAGATCATCCACAAATTCGCCTCTGTTATTAAAACGCTGAATCACACTCAAAACCAGTCTGAGATTTCCCTGAATCAACTTATCCCGGGCTTCTGCCTCCCCCTTCTGCATTCTGGCAAAGAGCTTGCGCATATCGTCGTTTTTAAGCACCGGCAATTTCGATGTATTGACTCCGCATATTTCAACCTTGTTGATCAAGAAAGCACCTCTTCCCCTAATATAGGATGACAATGTATTAAGAATTATTTACTTTTATGTTAATTATTATTCTCGATAAAATGGTAAATGATGGTTTATAAAAAAATAGAAAAAGGAGGCTGCCCTTTAATCCAGCTTGGATTTTCAGGACAGCCTCCTGGCAATTTTAAGTACCTGCGACTATTCAGGTTATCTGATCACATAAGCTTGAGTTTCCAGCAATCCTCCCAGGCCATCATAAACCTGAAAATTTACTGTGTCACCGATATCTAAACCCGTCAGTGATTTTTCGTAAATATGACTGCCCTCGTAGTCCATACTGACTCCATTAACCTTGGCAGTGAAAACTGAGGCACTGGTGTTCAAGGTAAACGTAACACACAGGGAATTGAACGAATCGTTCATATTTACTATATGTCCCGAAGTTGAAACGCTGAAAGGCATAACAATAGCTCTGCTAAGCTTCTCACCTGACTGACTTGATAGTTCGTCCCCTATATAGAGGCGGTACTCGGCTCCCGTTTGATAAGAAGTAGATGCCTGGGGATATATAGTTGCGCTTTTACCATCTGTAGAAACGCTAATGTCAGTACCAAAAAGATTATTATTATTATCGGTAATAAAAACATATGATTTTATCGTTCCAACATTATCAGTCACAGCTTGACTAAAATTTATTTTCCACGGCTTCAGCACGTCGTCGGTAGCCTTGATTCCAGTCTGCCAGGCTTCATAGCCCGATAGCATGGATGCCGCCTGCACCGGGCAGGTATAACCAAGCATAATCGCGATAATCAACAAGCCTATTCCCCACCTTAATTTTATGTCTTTCATATCACCTTACACCCTTTCATAAATATATAGCGATGGATCAAATCGATAGCATCAGTTCATCCAGTCCGTAGGAAGAAAGAATACTACCGAAAGTTGTCGTATCAGACATTAAGCTGCCTAGACTGTAAACCCCAGCCACGCTCTTCACCGGTGCTGTATAAGCAGTGGTTGCACCATTTTGGGCCCTCACCACCAGGGCTTTTTGCAGCGGTGCACCTGAGCTATCCCTGACTGTAATGGTGCAGTCACAGGGAACGGTCAGATCGGAGAAACCTATACTAAACTGCCGTTGGGTAGTCGTCGCAGTATAGGTGGTGCCCGTATGGGTTGTTATTGAAGAGTCGCTATTGGTAACGCTAACATTGACACTGTTTACTTCCAGTTCAGTCACAATGGTTAGATTGGTAATAGCCCGGCTGGCAAACAGTCCATGATTAATTGCCACTGACTTGATATACTTCTTGGCCACATTTACCTTGATATTATTAGTTGCGTTTTCCAGTAACTGGTCTAGTTTAGCATCGCTGGCCAAAACCGTGGCCAGGGGCATTTTAACTGTAAACAACGGAGTTACACTTACCGGCAGATTGCTTAGGGCCAGGGATCCTGACGGAATGGTCAAATTTACCGTCTGGCTGGAATTAATGCTATAGCCTGCAACTGCGGGAAAGGTAATGGTCAGCACCGTATTACTGGTACGCACCAGCTTGGAAGGATCTGCTTTCAGAGCGGTAATTATTTTAGCCAGTTCGCTGCCAGAGCTGGTAGTCGACAGGCCATCAATCAGAGCGTTTCGCTTGGCGGCATCGCTAACAATATTGGCGTTCCAGGTATCATTGAGCAATGTCAAAACCAGGGTCTTGCCTCCGCTTATAACCTCAGCCTCAGTCAATCCGTCGCTGACAACGGTTCCGGATAAAGATACGCTGGCCGGAAGTGAAATTGTAAAAGCCGGAGTCAGCGTCACATTTGTGCTGGCTACGGTGAGCACGGTTTTAGGAACCGTAACCGATACCACTTGAGCACTGGTGATACTATAGCCGGTAACAGCCGGAAGAGTGATGGTGACAACCGTATCACTGTTTCTGAGGACTGGGGCCGAATTGGCCTTCAGAGCGGTAATAACCTTGGTCCATTGGGCAGCTTCAGTTCCGCTGGCTGTAATACCTCCCAACAAAGCTTCACGTTTGGTTTTATTGCTGGCCACATCAGTTGCCCATATATCATTAGTCAACGTTAATATCAGGGTTTTACCGCCGGCAACTACGTCGGATCCGGTAGATGACGCTGTCAGGGTTCCACTGGCTGCAACCGTAGGAGTCAGGGCCGAAATCGAAAAGCCCGGGCTGGCGGTTACATCGCTGGTGTCAATAGTCAGGAGCGCTTTGGGAATAGTAAGGTTGATCGTCTGAGAATTTACTATATTGTAGCCTGTAATCACCGGCAGAGTAATGGTTACCACAGTATTGCTGGTTCTAACCACTGAAGACGGGCTGGCCTTCAAAGCGGTAGTTACTTTAGCCCAAGCGGCGGATTCAGTTCCTGTAGCTTTCAGACCGGCCAGCAAGGTGTTCAGCTTGGTGGTATTGGATACCACATCATCTTTCCAGGTATTATTGCTTAATGTAATCGTTATCGTCTTGGCTCCATTAACTATATCAAGCTCGCTGGCTGGGGCGGTAACAACAGTTCCCGCCAGGGTGGCATTTCTGTCGGTGGTTATATCAAAGCCTGGAGTAGCCGGACATGCAATACCCGAGCTGAGCGCAGCAGCAGGAATGGTTAGCGTTACGGTTTGAGTAGCGGTAATATTGTAGCCGCTGGTCGCAGGTAAGGTTATGGTCAATACAGTACTGCTGGTACGCACAATATTGGTTGAGTTCAGGAGAGCCGTAACTTTGGCCCATTCCAAAGGTTCAGTGCCAACAGCTAAACCTGCAATCAGGGCTGCGCGTTTAGCTGCATCGGTTACTACATCGCTGGCCCATGTATCATTGGCCAGCGTCACAATAATAGTTTTGCTGCCCGCGATAATGTCATTTTTAATGGGCGGGCTGCTTATTACCGTTCCGCTTATGGTTGCGGTGACCGCCTTGATTTGCAGCGAGGATGATGCTGCTACCGGAGCACTGGCATAGGTTAGAGTACTTATCGGTATGGTCAGTCCAATGGTTTGATTGCTGCTTATATTATATGTTGCAGTTGCCGGAAGAGTAATGGTCAAGACCGTATCACTGGTACGTACCATATTGGTTGAGTTCAGAAGAGCCGTTACTTTGGCCCATTCCGGTAGATCGGTGCCAGCCGCCAAACCTGCTATAAGAGCCGCGCGTTTGGCTGCATCGGTTATTACATCGCTGGCCCAAACATCGTTGGTTAGAGTAACAATGATTGTTTTACTTCCAGCTAGAATATCTCCTTCAGTAGCCGTACCGGCGGTACCGCTAAGGACTGCTGTAACACTGGCCGGAGATATTGTAAAACATGGGGTGGGTGAAGCTGCAATCGCAGCATCGGCCAAAGATAAAACATTCACAGGAATGCTCAGGCTAATATCTTGCGCAGCGCTAATATTATAACTGCTCACAACCGGCAGGTTAATGGTCAGGACCGTATCGCTGGTACGCACGAGATTAGCCGAGTTTAAAGCCCCCCGGACATTGGTGTTCCATTGCGCCTGGTCGGCGCCGGCGGGAGCTGTAAAACCTGCAATCACGGCCGCGCATTTGACAGGGTCGGTTACCACATCGCTGGCCCAAACATCATTGCTCAGGGTTATAATGATGGTCTTGCTTCCGTTGCCAATATCGGCCTCGGAGCTTGCGGTGCAGATGGTTCCGCTTACAGTAGCGGAAGGGGTTACCGAAACAACAGAAATATTGGGTGCTGTCTCAACTGGAGCCAGTCCCGAAGTTAACAAAGCGGCAGGTACAGTCAACGTAACGACCTGAGGGCTGGTTGCGCTGGCAATATTGTATCCCGCTACCGGCGGCATAGTAATGGTAATCTGCTTTCTGTCACTGGAAAGCACCATATTAGAAGTTGGATTGGCAAGTGTTTTCAGGGCGTTGATTACCTTGGTATCCCATTGTGTTGCATCAGCTCCGGCAGCATCAAAAGCGGCTAGAAGCGTATCCCTTTTTTGGGTTGCAGTGATGACATCCGCAACCCAGGTATCGTTGACAAGACTGACAATTATTGTTTTGCCTCCGGCCAGTATATCAGATTCAGTACAGCCTACGGCGGTGCCGCTGATAGTCGCCGCCGTATTGGCCTTAATAGTAAACTGGGGCGACCCTGTAAGCGGAATAGATGAATCCGTTAACAGAGAAGCAGGAACCGTAACCGTAATGATTTGGTCGTCGGTTATTTCATAGCCGGCAACCGCCTGAAGAGTGATGGTCACCACGGTGTTGCTGGTGCGAACGACGGTGGCAGCCGTCTTTGTTGCCGCAATAATTTTAGCCCATTCGCTATTCTCGGTACCGGCTGTCAGATTATCTAAAAGTAAACTAAGTTTAACCGCGCTGGCAACGTCAGTGGCCCAGGTATTATTGTTAAGGGTAATAATAACTGTTTCACCACCAGCAATGACATCCGCTTCTGCAGCCCCAATTACTGTACCTGACAGGCTAACCGATCCAGTCGTATCAGGGGATTGAGGACTGTTATTAATGGTAAAAACGGGGTCGGCTTCGCCCGCGCTTATGGTCGTGCCAATGAGGGCCGCCTGGGAACCACCCGGTATAGCAAAGGTGATGGTCTGGGGTAAAGTAATATTATAATCGACTACCGGCGGCAAAGTTATAGAAATTTGCTTTCCGTCGGCTGAACGTTCCATTTTAGATGCGGGATCGGGCAAGTTTTTTATAGTGTTAATTACTTCAGTCCACTCAGCAGCCTCAGTAGCAGCGGTCAGACTGTCAAGTAGCGGAACGCGCAGGGTCTCATTGGTGATTACACCGGCAACCCAGGTTGCATTAGTCAGGCTGATAATCAATGTCCTTCCGCCGTTTACTATATCTGTTTCGGTTCTGCCGGAAGCAATAGTTCCGCTGAGTGTGGCAGCCGTACCGGCGGTTATGGTAAATGCAGGGGCGGTTGTAAGAGTATCCAGGCTGGCCAATAATCCTGGTTGCAGGTTCACAGTTATGACCTGGTCTGCGGCAATGCTATAACCGGCAACAAGCGGAAAAGTAATGGTCAGGTTTTGGGCATCGGTACGAACGAAACTACCCGGCGCAGCCCTTAAAACAGCAATAACTTCGGCCCATTCCGAACTCTCCGTAGCCCCAGTCATATTGTCAAGAAGAATATCGACCTTGGCTTGTTTAGTTGCTGCAACTCCGGAAGCAAAATCACTCGACCATGAAGCTCCCGTAAGAGTAATGGTCAGGGTTTCGCCTCCGGCTCTAATTTCCGCTTCAGTAGAAGCTCCTCCGCCCAATGCGGTTACCGCCGTATAAGCAGCCATACTTGTCCCCACGCCGGAAAAGAAAAATATGAATACCCCTAGAAATAATAATAACAAGCTCCAGCGCTGAGAAGTTGGCGCAGGTTTCTTTAATACTGCGCTCTTGAATTCACAATCATTGTACAAATATTTGCTCCCCTTTCCAATAAACTTGGTTGAATAGTAAATTTAGACCATTCCGGTCGACTAGTACTCTGTTAAATCTAATTGTGTATTTTATTCATCGAGTAAAATTCATGTATGACAAGGCGGTCGTTCCTTGCCATCCCTGGCACCTCAACACTTGCCCATCCATGGGCTTCGGAGGATTGAGCAATACCGGGCGTATTGTGATTAAAGTCCAAGGATGGACAAATGCAGCGATGCCACGGATGGCATGGAGCTGCAAGACAACACAGTCATACGTGAATTTGACCGATGAGAAGATAAAGAATTAGGTTTAACAGAGTACTAGCCTTACCATTATATACTATATTATTTATCGATAAATGTGGCTATTTCTTTAGTCGTTGAATGAGCCAGATTCAATAAAAATAGGCTACCCCTCCATCCTCTTTGGGACTTTAGGGATAGCCTTGTCAGTTCTTTGACCTCCTACATTCTACTCAATTTTCCGAATTTCCCTTTGCAGTCTTTTTAATATCCTCTTCTCCAAACGGCTTATATATGATTGGGATATTCCAAGGATGTCGGCAACCTCCTTCTGAGTCTTCTCGGTTCCGTCATTTAGCCCAAATCGCAACTGAATAATGGTACTCTCCCTGGAATTCAATTTGTGCATGGCTTGCCAGAGCAATGATTTTTCAACCTCACCCTCAATTTTTTTGTAGATCATATCGCCTTCGGTACCTAGAATATCGGAAAGTAAAAGCTCATTCCCGTCCCAGTCAATATTAAGAGGCTCATCTATGGAGATTTCGGCTCTGTTCTTCAGATTACGGCGCAAATACATAAGTATTTCGTTTTCTATACAGCGAGAGGCATAGGTTGCCAGCTTAATATTTTTCTTGGGTTCAAAAGTGTTTACGGCTTTTATTAAACCAATAGTACCAATGGAAACCAAATCCTCGATATTGATACCGGTATTTTCAAATTTCTTTGCTATGTAAACTACCAGTCTTAGATTGTGCTCAATTAAGGTTCCTTTAACGCCGCTATTATCCCCATTGTCCAATTGTGATATCAACAGTATTTCTTCCTGCTCTTTGAGCGGAGGGGGCAGTATTTCCGCTGAACCGATATAGTGGACTAGATCAGGCATTCTATTACGGATATACCACTTGATAAATATGAGTTTCCAGTAAGCAAGCTTTTCCAAAATCTTCACTAATCATTCCTCCTAAGCTTTCTGAAGTATCTCCGCCGGGATCAGCAATTGATAGTTGTCTTGGGAACTCAGTTTATCAAGGTAAACGGCAACCACAATGTTCTTATGAAGAAGTTCGCTTTTCCCCATATTTACCACGATTTTGTCACATCGCAGACCAACCATTAAACCGTTTTTTTGGCCGATGGAAGAAAAGGGTATAACCCTTAAACGATGGGCCCAGCTACTGGTACTGAGTGCTAATAAAATATCGTTTTCATCGCGGTAGTTCTCAATGGCAGCCTGGCAATCAGCGGGAAAGCAGCCCTTTAAAAGGCTGTACTCGGCCACCAGCACCGGACTTTGAGTTAAGGGATCCCGCAAACCGTTGCCGGTATCCAGAAAGCCTTCCCCCCGGCATATGTTCTGGTCAAAATGCAGCTCCACCCGGTATCTCAGTAGAAAGGGGAGTACTTTTTGAGATAGATATTTCTCTCCATAACTTCCGAGCAGAAAACAGCAGACCAAACCTCCCAGCAACCACCAGTAAGAAAATGATACCCTCTGAATGTTGTTATGAAGAAGATATGAAAAAGCGATGGTTGCACCTGCTACTACGAAACTCACTCCATAGAAAAATAACAGACCTTTTTTAAACTCCTGCCAACCCCGCGGCCATAGGGCTAGTATTACGAGCAAACACGAAAAAACAATTTTTACCGGCAAGCTATACCAGTTGCTCATTCCTACAAACAGGTATCCTACCCCGTATATTCCTCCCAGTATGGAAACGGCGGTTAATCTACGGTACTTTATGGGGACTCCGCTTAGTTTTGCGGTTGCCCATAGTATCATAAAATCCATAGCAAAATTAATGAGAAATGTTATATCAGCGTACACTTTGGCCTGAGTCATGCAATTACACAGCCCCTAACCAGAACTCCCTGTCTATCAAGTAATATGCCTATAATTTCCAAGTATGTGTGCCAAATTATACTAAATGCCTGGGGATAATTTTGTTGTTTGCTGGGAGGAAAGATGGGCATCTTTACCCATAAATACATAAAAACCGAGCCTGCCAAGGGGCAAACAGGGGGACGGTTCTCTGGTTATGTCGTTCCAAGCTTTAATGACATAACCAGAGAACCGTCCCCCTGTTTGTTTGGTTGCCGTTCAGTTTATTTATGTTTAAGAATAAACGGAGGTATCTCCAGGTCAGTCCTGTCAAAAGAGGGGCGGATCTGTTTTGATCCCCGGATACGGGAGCTAGGTTCATTGGGTGCCAGGCGTGGGCTGTCAAAGCCCGTAGCAATAACGGTTACCCTGACCTCGTCGCCGAGACTTTCGTCGGTATTCGCACCAAATATAATGTTGGCTTCAGCATCGGCCGATTCATGAATTATAGCAGCGGCTTCCTGTATTTCGAATAGGGTCAAATCGCTGCCTCCGCTAATGTTAAATAATACTCCCTTAGCCCCCTCGATAGAAGTTTCCAAAAGCGGGCTGGATATTGCCAGGCGGGCAGCTTCGGCAGCGCGATTTTCACCCTTGGCCTGACCTATTCCCATAAGAGCCGAACCAGTATTTTTCATCACGGTTTGCACATCGGCAAAGTCACAATTGATCAAACCCGGTATAGCAATCAAATCAGATATTCCCTGTACTCCTTGTCTAAGGATGTCATCCGCAATCCTAAAAGCATCGTTTAAGGCAGTGTTTTTCTGAACCACCTGCAGAAGCCGGTCGTTCGGAATCGTAATCAGGCTGTCAACCTCTTCTTTCAAAGCCTGAATACCTTTTTCAGCCTGTAAATTCCTCTTGCGCCCTTCAAAAAGAAATGGTTTGGTTACCACTCCCACCGTAAGCGCCCCCAGTTGTTTGGCTATCCGGGCTATGATCGGGGCCCCTCCTGTTCCGGTTCCACCGCCCATGCCTGCCGTTACAAATACCATATCAGCTCCCTGCAGCGCCTTGATAATATCATCCTCATTCTCCTCGGCCGCTCTCTGGCCTACGTCCGGGTCAGCACCGGCGCCCAGGCCTTTGGTCAGCTTGCCCCCCACCTGAATCTTCCTTTCAGCCTTGGATTGGTACAGGGCCTGCGAATCTGTATTTACGGCAATAAACTCTACCCCTTTTAAGCTGGCTTCAATCATCCGGTTTATAGCGTTGCTTCCTCCACCACCGACACCGATCACTTTAATGTCGGCAAATTGCTGCATTTCAACGTCAAAATCTAACGGCATCCTTTACCCTCCCTCAAATTATTAGGCAAATAGTTCTTTTAACCAATCATTCAATTTATGAAAAACACTTGATACTCCCGGCTTAGCTTCGATAATGGCCGGTTCCATGTTCTTGAAGCCGTAGATTAAACCTCCCAGAGCAACTGAATTTTGGGGTAAATTGACTGCTTCGCTCAACCCTTTTATATTGTCAGGCATCCCCAAACGAACGGGTATATCCATGTAGGATTCCATTAATTCTACAATTCCGGCCAGTTGAGCTCCACCACCTGTAATTACCATCCCTCCGGCAAGTGTGTCCCAATAGGTCATCTGTTGAATTTCAGTATATATCATTTCCAGGATTTCTACGACCCGTGAGGAAATGATTTCCGCCACCAGTCGCTGCGAAACCTCCTTCACTTCATTACCCTGAATATTGCGGATCTTGATGGCTAAATTATCCCGGGCCATTTCCGGTGCGGCTACCCCGTAAGCTTCCTTGATCCTGGCAGCCTCCTCCAGAGAAGTACGAAGCACTATTGCCAGATCCTTGGTAATATAGTCGCCGCCTACTGGTAAGACTGTCGTGGATAAAACCGAACCCTGCCCAAAAACGCTAATTTCGGTAGTACCACCGCCCATATCAACAACTGCAACACCCATTTCTTTTTCCGAGGAGGTCAATACCGATTCTGCAACCAGCAACTGGTTATAGGCGAATTTGTCAAATTGGAGATTAATTCGCTGGGCGCTTCTCTGTAGATTTTGAATTGCAGCAGTAGCAGCGATAATTGCCACGACTTCAACCTCCAGACGGCTTCCCACCATCCCCACCGGATCCGTTACTCCTTCATACCCGTCGACAATGTACTGTCTTTCAATCACCTGCACAATCGTCTTATCCGGCGGCAAGGCAATATTCTGGGCAGAATGCAACACTCTTTCTTTGTCTTCGCGGCTTATTTCAAACTTAGGATTGGCTACTGCTACTACAGCATGATTGCCCACTGCCGAAATACTGATGCCCGAAAACCCCGTTAGGGCTTTCATTATTTCTACACCGCTTATTCTTTCCAATTCGTTTAAACAAGCATCCACCGAACGGGCTGTGCTTTCAATATCAACAATATTGCCTTTTCTCAGGCCTGCCGAAGGATAGCTAACCAATCCCAGCACATTAATACCGTGTATGTGGTTGATTTCTCCCATGGCAGCTTTGATTGCGCTGGTGCCGACATCCAGCCCAACTACGATATTACGTTTGTTAATTCTAAAGCACCCCTTAAGCAAATAACTTACTTTACAAATACCACAAACGTATTTATTTTCCTCTTTTAGGCCAAGTTTTTTATCAGTACTTTTTCAATAGATATCGACGTATTATCCCTAAATTCTGGAACAATCTAACTCCAAAAACCACCACTGCCGCCAAGTAAAGTTCCAGTCCCAGCCGGTCCCCCAAATAAGCAAATCCTGCTGCCAGCAGTGAATTTACAATAAAACCGCTGATAAAAATAGTGTTGTCAAAGGCATCTTCCATATAGGCGCGAATACCGCCGAAAACCGAATCGAGAGCGGCCAGCACCCCAATAGACATATATTTCACCATAGCTACAGGCAATAAAACCGGAAGCTGAAAACCGATGAACAGGCCTATAAACAGACAAAAAAGAGTCAAGATCCACATACTATGATTCCGCCTTTTTTTTGGATTGTATGGGTGCTGCATACTGGAACTTCAAAGCTCCGGTATATGCGGGTATATCAACATTGTCATTTCTCACCAGTTGGGTTTGCAAACCGAAGGTTTTTAATTCTTCCAGTTTTCCACCTCTTATCGATAGACCGCTTTCCAACAACTGCGGATTGCCAATAGCCTTGATTATAAAGGGAGGAGCAATCTTGTTCCAATTAACCAGTACGGTCGTTCCCGCGCATCTTATTTCTGACATGGCAGTAATACGCTCGTTGTTGACCGATATCGCTTCAGCTCCAGAAGCCCTCATTTCGTTGACAATATTTAAAATGTCAATGTCGTGTACCAGCAAAGCATTGGGATCATCCCCGGGTTGAACACTACGGGGGCTGTCATTTAAGGTCACGATAACTCCCGGACCGCTTACCGGAATCAGACCGGCAGCCATATTGGATTTTTTTAATTCCTCCTGCAGATCAGCATTTAGTTTACTATCACTGCCTACATTGGTCAATTTTTCTCGTAGAGAGACTACTTCTTTGGAAAGAGCATCTTTTTCCAGACTCAAAGTACTGTTCTTTAATGCCAATTCATCAACCCTGGCAGTTCTTAAATTCGAGCCATAGTTCTCCGATGTCCTGAATTGTACGGATAGCATAATACCCACAACCAGGCAAACCGCCATTATAGTTATTTTTCCACTGGTGTTTCTCAACTTCAATCACCTTCTAGCTTTTTGTTTTCAGCACCGGTTCACCATTAAAGCGCAAATCAACATATTCCAACGTATCCCGACCCTGTTTATGCATAGTGCTTTCCAGTTGCAGAACTTGAACCAGGGTCTTGATTTTTTCGTCGAGCCGTTCCAGGTTTCCAAAACGCACCTCGGTTCCTTCCATAGTATACAATTTTAGGGAGCTTTCATTATTCAAGTAATGAAACTCGGAGATTTTTGGCTGCACATTTTCAGGCATAGCCAGCCATACTTGTTTCACCATATCTGTTGCCTTGCTGTCAACTGCCTGTCCCAGGTTAATCTGAGCAGGCATTTGATCCATGGTTATAAGCGGATAATTCTTAAATGGCAAATTATCCAGTTTTTCGAAACAAACCCCTGAATCATCAATAATTAAAAACACATTTCCAGCGGGAACAATCGCCCACATTTGTCTTTCAGTAATAGTTATTGAAACGGTTCGGGGTGGTTTCCGCTTTATTTCCGCGTGTTTGACCAGGGGGTGTGCTTCTATTGATTTTACAACATTATTAGCATTAAATTTAAAAATATTTTTTCCGGTACTCAACCCGGACAGAGCCAGCACCTCATCTTTAGATACCCGCTCATTGCCCTGAACGTTGATCTGGGCTACGTTAAAAACAGAACTGTGAAGAAAAAGGAATATGGACAAAAGGAAGACAAAAACCAACAAGGCAATCCTAAACCGGTTACCTGATTTTTTCCGGCGCATCTGCTTTCCCCTCAATCTATTAACAGCTGATATCATAGAGCAAATTATAACAGATAACTATAAGATATTGAAGGAAACAAAAAAAGGATATAGCATAATCGGTAAGTTGACGGGATGATAAAACAAGTGAAGATCATGGCACGAGAAAAGCCCGTGCAACCTTATTATGTGAACGCAGTGAACATCGGCAACCTTATTTGTGCCGCCACGGCACACCAGTAGTCCCCAAAGGGGGCAACATTATTCGTGCCGTTTACGGCACATCAGTAGTCCCCGTGAGGGAGAGTACCCGCAACCTTAATAGCGACCAGAGGGAGCATCGGGAGTATCCGAAGGATGAAGGGTGATTGCTACGGGCTAAAGTATGGCGATGAACCTTCTGCTTCGCAGTGAGGTCATTTCCCCGAGTAAACAAGATGTGGATTTCTTATGACATGGATATCCGCTTGACATCCGCGCCTAGACCCTTAAGTTTCTCATGGATCCTCTCATAACCTCTATCGATGTGTTCAAGTCGGCCAATTACAGTTTCTCCCCGGGCATAAAGCCCCGCTAAAATAAGAGCCGCCCCCGCTCTCAGGTCGGTGGATTCCACCAGAGCTCCTTCCCATCGTTTTGTTCCTTTAATGATTGCCACCCTTCCCTCGACCTTAATATCAGCCCCCATGCGACGCAATTCAGGTACATGCATGAAACGGTTTTCAAATATAGTCTCAACAATTACACTGGTTCCTTCAACAGTAGCGAGCAACGACATCATCTGGGCCTGCATATCCGTTGGAAAACCCGGGTAAGGCATGGTTTTAATGTCGGTAGGACGGTAACACTGGTTGCCTATTACCCTTAGTCCACCTGACCAGGGAATAATCTCTACTCCAACCTCGATAAGCTTGGCCACCAATGGTTGCAGATGCTCACAAACCACATTCGCTATCCATACATCTCCCCGGCTTATAGCAGCGGCCACCATATAAGTTCCGGCTTCAATACGATCAGGAATGACTGTATGCTCGACACCCCCCAATCTATCTACTCCTTCAATACGGATAGCATCCAGACCGGCACCTTTTATATGCGCCCCCATCCGATTCAGGAAATTCTGTAGATCTACAATTTCAGGTTCGCGGGCAGCATTTCTGATAATTGTTGTACCTGCGGTCATTGCTGCAGCCATCATAATGTTTTCCGTAGCCCCAACACTAGGAACATCCAGCATCGTTTCTTTTCCGCCCCCGGATGTTGCGCGTCCTTCCATCAGGCCATGTTCTTCGGTGATTTCATAGCCCATATTTCTAAAACCTTTAATATGGAGATCCATCGGGCGTGAGCCAATAGCGCATCCTCCTGGATATGCCACCCGGGCTTGTTTAAAGCGACCCAGCAAAGCACCCATGACCAGATTGGAAGCCCTCATCCGCCGGGACACACATTCCGGAAGCTCACAAACATCGACTGATCTTCCGTCAATTATAAGCATGTCGCCTTCCCGTTTCACTTTGGCTCCGAGAATACTAAGAGCTTCGGACATAACGGTGATATCCTCCAGATCTGGCACTCCATTCAGTATTACTTCTTCAGAACACATTAAACTGGCAGCCATTATGGGAAGAATAGCGTTCTTAGAGCCGCTAATCTCAACCTGCCCTTTTAGTTGCAGGCCTCCCCTCACCAGCAATTTATCCAATATAACACCTCCGCCTGGATTAGCTCCGTGGGATTGTAGTGGAAATCTTATCAGCTAACCTAATCCCCAGTTTCCAAATATCACCTGCTCCCATAGTTATTAGCAGGTCATCAACGTGAAGCTCATCAATTATGAAATCTTCAATATCGTCCATGGTGGGAATATACAACACATTGCAGCCGGCATTGAGTGCGGCATGGTAGATCAATTCGCCGCTGACGTTGGCCAAAGGATTCTCGCCGGCAGAATAGATATCAGAAATTATAGTTAGATCAGCTTGATAAAATGATTTTCCGAACTGTTCAGCCAGCAAACTAGTGCGCGAATAACGGTGAGGCTGAAAAACGACAACCAACCTTCCGTGGTGAAATTGGCGTGCCGCTTCTATGGTTGCTTGAATTTCAGTGGGATGATGAGCATAATCATCGACGATGGTTTTACCGGCGATTGAAGCCATCACCTGAAACCGTCGTTTAGCACCTGGAAAGCTCTTTAGAGCCTGTTTTATATGATCATAATCCTGCCCCAGTTCCAATGCGGTAGCAATAGCCGCCAACGCATTCAACGCATTATGTTTACCCGGGATAGACAGTTCTATTTGTCCCAGATATCGATGGTGATGAAATACATCAAAGGTAGATCCCATTCCGCAGGGTTTCCAGTTATGCAAATAATAGTCAAAACGCTCGTCTTCTCCGTATAACAGAACTCTGGTTAACAGTCCTTCCTTAATCGCCTGAATACAGTAGTCACTCCCATAAAGAAGGGCAAATCCATCTGGAGCAATCTGATTCAAAAACTGTTGAAATGCATCCTGAATACGCTCTACGGACTTATAAAAATCCAGATGATCATTTTCAATATTGGTAACTATAGCTGCGTAAGGGTGGAGTTCTAAAAAAGATGCATCGCTTTCGTCCGCTTCCACCACAAAGTACTCATTTTTTCCTAATCGGGCATTCAACTGGGTACCTTGGATTTCCCCCCCCACTATTAAAGTAGGGTCAAGACCTGATCCTGCCAGAACCGAATACAGCATTGAAGTAGTAGTAGTCTTCCCGTGCGCACCGGCTACTGCCAGACCCTGGTGGGCATTTACCAAATTCGCCAGCATCTGCCCTCTTTTAATGACCGGAATGTTCTGAGCGTGGGCGGTTTGTATTTCAATGTTGCCGGGAGGGATAGCCGAGGAAATAACCAGTAAATCAACCCCTTTCTGGATGTTGGAGGATGAATGACCCGAATAAACCTGTACCCCAATCTCTTCAAGCTGCTTGGTAGTATTGTTTATTTGCAGATCGGAGCCGCTGACCCGGACACCCTGTTCACGCAAAACCTTGGCTATTCCGCTCATCCCTGCTCCCCCAATTCCAACCATATGAACCCATTGCCCCGATATCACGGTCATTTCCTCATCTCCTTTGCTTTCAATCTTCCTGGTTTCAATCTATAGTATGCATAATTAATAAAAGTGGTTACATTTTAGGCTATAGCCTGTCCCTTTTATGGGGTGTCAGGGAGACGGTTCTCTTGACACATCTTAGCTTTTAAGGGCCAGGATCTCGTCAACTATATCCTTTAGAGCCTCGGGCCTAGCCTCCTTAAGCATATTCTGCCCCATTTCCCGTAATTTTTGTTTTGAATTTCTTATTTTCTCAATCCTGGTATATAAAGTATCCCCATCAAGAAATTCATCAATAACCATATCAGCAGCATTTTTTTCCACCAGGCTCAATGCGTTTTTCTCCTGGTGATTGTCCGCAGCATAAGGATAGGGTATAAAAATGGCCGGTACACCCAGCGCTTCAAGTTCGCATACTGTATTGGCCCCCGCCCTGCAGACCGCCAAATCGGCAATGGCCAGAGCCTCTTCAATATTGTACATATATGGCATCAGGTTTAAATTACAACGCATGGCTTTGGTATCTATTTTCTTCTCCAATTCGTATTTCACATCCTCGTATCCGGACTGCCCTGTTATCCATATTATCCGCATATCTTCATGGTTATATCGTTCCAACAATTGCAGCATAGCCCGGTTTATACTGGCGGCCCCTAAGCTGCCGCCGAATGCCAACAGGGTAAACTTGTCTTCTCCGGATTGATATTTAGTTATGGCTCGTTTAATTGTCAGTATTTCCTGCCGGATCGGTAGACCGGTAAGCTTTACACGTTTGGCTTCCAAGAATTTGCTGGCTTCTGCAAAGGTCAGCAGTACACAATCAACCCTCCGGGCCAGGTTACGGTTAGCTAATCCGGGAATAGCGTTCTGTTCATGAATAAGCGTTCGAACATCCATAAAGGTTCCGGCCAGCACCATCGGATAGGACACATACCCTCCGGTTCCTACAATTATATCCGGTACAAAATCTTTTATGATATCACGTGCTTGAAAAAAACTGAAGGGAAATTTGATCAGTGCTTTACTGGCTTTTATGAATGAGGAACGGTCGATACCTCTAATATCAACAGTTTTAAAGGGAATCCCGGTGGCAGGTACGATCTTGCTTTCCATTCCCATACGGGTTCCTACATATAGCAGCTCTACATCAGGAATCCTCCGCTTAATTTCTCCGGCAATCGCCAGAGCAGGATATATATGTCCCCCGGTTCCTCCCCCGGTCAGAATTATCTTCATAGGGCCTACCTCAATTCTGCGAACTATAACGCGAAATATTTAGCAATAATCCCACTCCTACCATGGAAAAAAGCAGTGAAGTACCACCATAACTGATAAAGGGTAGAGTTATGCCGGTTACCGGTAAAGCGCCTGATACGACCCCAATATTGATTGCCGCTTGAAATGTTATCAAAATGGTAATTCCGGCGGCCAGCAAGCGGGAAAAATTATCCGGTGCGTTGATTGCTATTTTAAATCCCCGCCAGGCAAAAAGCAAAAATAGACTGATCACCAAGCCAGCTCCTATAAATCCTAATTCTTCACCTAAAATAGCAAAAATAAAATCAGTATGCTGTTCAGGCAAATAGAAAAATTTCTGTCGACTTCTGCCTAAACCCATACCGAATAGACCACCAGATCCAAGTGCGTACAGGGATTGAATGGTTTGAAAACCCTCATCACTAGCATATTTCCATGGGTTTAAAAAAGCCGTCACCCGTTCCATTCGATAAGGCTCCACGACAATAGCTGCCGCTACAACCAGCATTCCTGATAGGGTAATCAAGCCTAGATGTATCCATTGAGCTCCGGCCACCATCAACATGAAAAAAATAGTTCCCGCTATCGTAAAAGAAGTTCCCAGGTCGGGCTGCAACATTATCAGGCCACATATCAACAGCAGCACTGCCAGATAAGGCAGCACCCCCTTGGTAAAGGAAGATATTTTATCCAGCTTAATATCGAGGCTCAGAGCCGTGAACATAACCATCGCTATTTTGGCCATTTCAGAAGGGGAGAATCGCAGCGGTCCCAAATCAAACGACCTACTGGATCCTTTTACCTCTATCCCTAACGGGGTAACAACCATAATCAGACTTAGAACTGAGATAACCATGAGAGGAACGGCAAAGTCTTTCAAACGGAAGAAGTTTAATTTCATAACTACAATCATAGCTATTAAGCTAATTATTGCCCAAACCAACTGTTTTTTAAAAAAATAGTACGCATCTCCATAATTCACATTTGCAGTAACCGCGCTGGAACTGAACACCATCACCAGCCCGATTCCCACCAAAGTAATGGTGGTTATAAATAACACAAAATCGGGTGGGCCCTTCTTTAACCTCAAACCTCCCCCCCCTTTCGTTAAAGGTGACAGGGGTGACAGGGGGACGGTCCCCCTGTCACCCTGATCAATAATCCCTTTTATTGACTGAAATTCCCCTCAACTATTTCACCTACCAGTTGGCAAAATAAATCACCGCGATGTTCATAGCTGGGGAACATATCCCAGCTCGCACAGGCAGGTGATAATAATACCACATCTCCGACATCAGCCAATTGACTGGCCTTAACCACAGCCGAGGGAAAATCCTCTGCTTCATATATATTCTCGAAACCATATTCCCATACTGCACTTTTCAACATATTTTTCGCTTCACCTAATAATACCAATGCCTTTAAGCGGTTGGCCATCAGCCTGGCAACCTCAGCATAACTACCGCCTTTAGCCCTTCCTCCAGCTATTAGTACTACAGGCTGCTCAAAAGCTTCCAGGGCCTTTATTGTAGAGTCAGGATTTGTTCCTTTGGAATCATTGACGTAGAGGACTCCTTTATGTTGGGCTACCTCCTCCAGTCGGTGTCTTACCCCTTTAAACTTGCTCAGGGAGGCTTTAATCACTCTCGCCTTTACTCCTGCCATCCAAGCCATAGCCACCGCGCACAGGATGTTCTCCAGGTTGTGTTTTCCCCGTAGGAAAATATCCTCTAAAGAAGCCACCGCTTCCTTGTGATCCTGCCAGGAAATATAAATGGCGTTGTTTTCTATGAATACCCCTTGGGCAAGAATGCGCTCGGTGGAAAAGTAAACAACCTGTGCCCTGGCTTGGCGATTGAATTCTCGCAACAGTTTGTCTTCGAAATTGAGAATGAGATAATCGGTGCTGATTTGATGAGCAAATATCTTACTCTTTGTTCTTACATATTCTTCCATGGTCTTGTGACGATCCAGATGGTCGGGGGTAATATTGAGTATTCCGCAGATGTGGGGACGAAAGCTCACAGCTGTCTCCAACTGAAAGCTGGATACTTCTACCGCTATTACTCCGCTCTCCATATCATCAACCAGGCTGCACAAGGCTACACCGATATTGCCACCCGCCGCTGACCGGCGTCCGTCCTGCTGCATAATATCTTGCAGCAAAGCAGTCGTAGTGGTTTTGCCATTGGTTCCTGTTATAGCATATATTTCAACCTGATCTGACTTGACCCGAAAAGCAAGTTCCAATTCCCCAATAACCGGTATGCCTTGAGCATACGCATCCTGGATGGGGTCTATCTCCAGAGATATACCCGGGCTGACTACGACCAGGTCCAGCGTATCTTTTAATATGGGAGGATTGAGACCTGCATATACTGCCACTCCCATATCCTCCAACCGTCTGATGTCACCCGTCAACTGTTCACGGCTTTTAGCATCGTATGCGGTCAATATCGCCCCTCTTTTGTGAAGGGTATCTATCGCTGCCATCCCGCTTCTGGCCAAACCTATAACTAAAATTCTTTTACCTGCCAAAGGCATGATTTCACCGCCTAGCCAATATTTTTAAATCCCAGTAGACCAATAATAACAAAAAGCAGGGATAATAGACTAAATCGTTTTACTATCATGGTTTCACTCCAACCTTTGAGTTCATAATGATGATGCAATGGAGCCATTAAGAATATTCTTTTGCGGGTAGTCTGGTAAGACAGTATCTGCAAAATAACACTCACGGTTTCGATAACATATATCCCCCCAATGATAATCAAAGCCACTTCCGACCTGCTTATGGCCGATATCGCAGCCACGCCTCCCCCCAATGCCATTGATCCTGTATCTCCCATAAAAACCCGGGCCGGATGGTGGTTAAATACCATAAAGCCAAGGCATGCTCCAGCCAGAGCGCCACAGAATACCAGCAGATTCGCATGGGCAGTCATAATGGATACCACTCCCAGGGCAATAGCAACAAAAAAGGTAACTCCTACGGCCAGGCCATCCAATCCGTCTGTAAGGTTTACCCCGTTGGCGGTTCCAGTCAGGACTACAATTAAAAATGGAAAATATAAATACCCCAGATCGATTACAGTTCCCGAAAAGGGAATAATGATCTGCGTACCCCGTCCCAAATAGTATACCAGGAGCAAACCAAAAATTAAGCTGATTAATATCTGCAAGCCTAGTTTTTCCCGGGCACGCAGACCCAGAGACCGCTTTAAGACAACCTTTATATAATCATCCCAGAACCCAATACCCCCGAAGGCTAACATAATTAGAACACTGCTCAGCACCTCTTGGCTGTTGCCGGCAAAGAGAAAACTGGCTACCATAATTGAAGTAATAATTATGACTCCTCCCATAGTGGGAGTACCGGCTTTGGCTAAATGTCTCCGGGGTCCATCTTCCCTTATATTCTGACCTACCTTCAAACGGGTCAGAAAGGGAATGATAAAAGGCCCCATGGCCAGGGATACTATTATTGCCACTCCGGCCGCTAAAAATGCGTTTACTACATATTCGTACATCCCATAAACCTCCAGCGTTCTATCAATCCAACCATTCGTGCAGAAGTTTCTCCAATTGCATCCCCCGCGAAGCCTTAAATAAAATGACCTCTTGCTGAACCAAATAAGTTTTCAACCAGTCCAAGCACTCTGCCCGGTTGGCAAACTGTTTGACCCTGGCAGCCTGCATACCGTATTGAAGGGCACCCAGCCCGATATAAGCAGCCCTCGCTCCCACAGTTACCAGCATATCCAGGTTCAGTTCCGCAACTCTTTTGCCAACCCTGATATGACCTTCTTTTTCATAATCACCCAGCTCGAGCATGTCGCCTAACACCGCTACTGTCCGTCGCCCATTACTCAGGTCCTTGCAGACCTCAAGAGCCGACTCCATTGCAGTGGGATTGGCATTGTAGGTATCATCGACTACTAATCCACCGGCGCCCAGATTAATGATACGCAAACGATTTCCACTGGGTTGATATTGGGCCAGACCCTTTTTTATCTGTTCCGGACTCAATCCCATTAGATGCGCCGCTCCGGCTGCTGCTGCCAGGTTTACTGCTAAATACCGAGCTGGAATCGGACAACAAAAAACATCTTTGTGATCCATTATTCTTAATTCGACCTCAATACCGGAAGGATTGTTCGCCGTCCTGAGAACTTGAATATCACATCTGCCATTATACCCGAAGGTATAATGGGGCACATCATAGCTCCGGGCTGTATTGAGCAACAACTCATCATCCCCGTTAACAAGGGCAAATCTGTCATTTTCAATAAATTCCAACAGCTCGCATTTAGCCTTGGCTATATTCTCCAAACTGCCCATAGTCGCAACGTGAACCGGCTCGACGTTAGTAATAATCCCATAGGTTGGCCGAACAATCCGAGCCAGAGCAGATATCTCCCGGGGAGCACGCATAGCCAGCTCCACTACGACAGCCTGATGTCGTGGTTCAATGCTTAGCAAGGTTAAAGGCAGACCAATCTCATTATTATAGTTGCCCGGAGTTTTTAAGGTCACGTATTTTGGAGTCAGGCATTCAGCCAGCATGTCCTTGGTCGTTGTCTTGCCTACACTCCCGGTGATAGCCACGACCGGTATCGCAAATAATTCCCGGTAACTTCCCGCCAGCCTTTGCAGAGCTTGGAGGGTATCATCAACTAGAAGCAGAGCGCCTCGTATTTCTTCATCAGGTATCTCAAGCGGTCTGGACACTATCGCTGCAACCGCTCCAGCCTGCCAAGCCTGAGTTATATAATCGTGTCCGTCAAAGTTTTCACCCTGCAATGCAAAAAACAAGTCACCCGGTTTGGTGCTGCGGGAATCGGTACTGACCCCTTCCACCCTCCCCGGATTGGGGCCTTTGAACAAGGTACCGCCGGTGGTGGCGAGTACGAAATCTATTTCCATTCTCATCCCCGCAGTCTTCCCCTCAAGTATTCAGCGGCGACTTCCCGGTCATCAAAATGCAACACCTGGTCTTTAACCAGTTGGTAGGTTTCGTGGCCCTTTCCGGCTATAATGACCAGATCGCCTTTTTTAGCCAGACATATAGCCTGATGAATAGCTTCCCTTCTATCCACAATTTTGGCATAATGGGAGTTCGCTATGGCTTCCAAGCCTGGTATTATATCGTCTATTATCGACTCCGGTTCCTCGCTCCGGGGATTATCAGAGGTTACAATGCAAAAATCGCTGTACCGGGCCGCTATTTTTCCCATCAACGGTCTTTTGGTTTTATCCCGGTCGCCGCCACAGCCGAAAACCGTAATCATGCGATTTTCTAAAATCTCACGGCCGGTTCGCAGGATGTTCTCCAGGCCATCGGGGGTATGAGCATAATCCACTACTACTGTAAAATCCTGCCCGCAATCCACCTGCTCAAATCGCCCGGGGACTCCCGCAACCTTTGCCAGGGCACTTTTAATGACATCTACGGGTATTTCCTCCCGCAAAGCAAATGCTATAGCAGCGAGACTATTATATACATTAAACAGTCCGATCAATTTCATATTGACCGAAAAACTACTATTCCGGTATACTACCTTAAATCGGGTGCCTTTCAGCGTAGATTGGAGATCAACCGCCTTAATGTCCGCCTCGCGCTCTATTCCATAGGTGACTGAAGTTTGGTTGCTGGCTCGAATAAATTCCGGCGCGGCCGGATCGTCGGTATTTATTATCGAAAATTGGCCATTATCCGGGGATATGCGGGTAAATAGTTTTAATTTGGCTTCTTTGTATTTATCCATACTTTGGTGATAGTCGAGATGATCTTGAGTCAGGTTGGTAAATACCGCCGCATGGAAACACATCTCATCGACCCTGCCCATATCCAGTGCATGTGATGAAACCTCCATTACCACACATTGGCCGCCCTGCTCCCTGACCCGGTTGATGAACTCTTCGATATCCACTGACTCGGGAGTTGTATTACTCAAGGTCTTGGTATACTCTCCAAAGCTGGCATATAGTGTTCCCATTATACCTACCTTGGCCCCCTGTTCTTCCAGTAATGCCTTGATTAAATGGGTGGTGGTGGTTTTACCGTTGGTGCCGGTCACCCCGATTAGTTTTATATCTTGGGAAGGACGACCGAAAAAATTAGCTGCTATCACCGGCATGGCTTTTCTGCATCCCGAAGCCAGTAAAACTGTCAGATCATCGGTTACCGGCAAGTTCCTCTCCACCAGCAAAGCCTTGGCCCCCTGGCTTATAGCCTGTTCCACAAAATCATGGCCGTCGCTTATTAAACCCGGTATACATATAAACAAATCGCCCGGTTTTACTTGCCTCGAATCATAGCTAATGCCCCGAATATCACAGCTTAGCTGACCAGATAACACTTTATATTCAACACCTTGCATTATATTGCCCAATTGCATGAGACCACCCCTTCCCATAAGTACTTTGTGGATTTCCTGCTGACCTATAATTATTCCTTGAGCGGCTGGAAGCGAACCTTGATGCTTGAACCACTCACCACAACTTTGCCTGCTTCCGGAGACTGTTCGTACGATATTCCAGATCCTTCCGGGGAAAGATGCAGACCTAAATCAGCCAGAATTTTAGCCACCTCTTTCATCGACTTTCCCTGCAGATCGGGAACGGTTAATTCTCCGCTTTTATTATTCTTCTTCAAAGGCGACAGATATATTATGATCTGAGATCCTTTATTTATTTTGCTCTGGGCTTTTGGGGTCTGTTGCCATACTATATCTCCACTGCCATTGAGCTTGGCATTTAATCCTCTGTTCCCAATACTAGCCAGGGCTTCGGATAAAGGCAAATTTACCACATCCGGAACCAACACTTTGTCATCCGGCACATCCGCCTGCTTGCCTTCCTGCTTCTGCAGGGGAACTCCCAGGTACTTCAGAGAATCATTGATTATTTCCCGGGCCGCCGGCGCAGCAACCCATCCGCCATAGTACGGATAGCCCTTGGGAGCATCTACTACCACCAGGCATACCAGGCGAGGATCATTAGATGGTGCCAGACCAATAAATGAGGCTACATATTCATTGGTCAGATACCCTCCCCCCGGGGCAATCTTTTGCGCGGTACCAGTCTTTCCACCCACATGATATCCATCGATATAGGCATTCCTACCAGTACCGTTGGTTACTTCACCTTCCAAAATGTCGCACAATTCCTTGGCCGTGTTTTCAGCGATTACCGTTCTCACCACAGTAGGTTCGTTGTTTTTAATGACTTTGCCATTACAGTCTAAAACCTGTTTCAATAGATGAGGTTTCATTAATTTACCGCCATTGGCCACTGCCGCTACCGCAGAGGTCAACTGAATGGGAGTCACGGCATTAGCCTGCCCCATGGCCATAGTAGCCAGGTCGATTTGTTTGGCTCTATCCTTGGGCACCATAATCCCTTTGGCCTCTCCGGGCAGATCAATACCGGTCAACTGCCCAAAGCCAAAAGCATTGAGGTAGCGGTAATATTTTTCCATACCCAGTTCCAAGCCTACTTTTACAAAACTGACATTGCACGAGTTTTCAACAATTTGAGCAAAGGTCTGGCTGCCGTGGGCTTTGCCATCTGGACAGCTAATAGTCTCTATCCCAACTTTTACAGATCCCGAGCAATAAAACGGGGTATTCCTGTTTACAATCCCTTCCTCCAGTGCCATGGCTGCAGTTGTGATTTTCATAGTTGAGCCTGGTTCATAGGAATCATTGATGGCGAAGTTTCTTCGACTGCTAGTCGGCGACTCGCCGAAACTGTTAGGGTTAAACGTGGGGCGTGATGCCATTGCTAAAATTTCTCCGGTTTTGGGATCCATTACTATAGCCGCGGCGCTCTTGGCCTGTCGTTCTTTAAAAACCTTATCCAATTCCCTTTCAGTTATGTACTGAATGGTCTCGTCTATCGTAAGGAGCAGATTGCCGCCGTCCACCGGCGCAATATATTTGTGAGTTGCCTCGGGTATATCTCGACCAGCCGCATCATGCTCAATAACAATCCGGCCTTTGGTTCCCCCCACCAAACTCTCGTAATAATTGTCAATTCCCTCCAGTCCGGTATTGTCGGTTCCAGAGATTCCCAAAATATGGCTGGCCAGCGTTCCCTTAGGATAAAAACGGCGGCTCTCTTCGGTCAGATCTATTCCCGGCAGCTTCAAAGCCCGGACTTGTTTGGCTTGTTCAGGTGTTATCTGTCGTTTAATCCATTCAAAAGAACTTTTAGCTACCAAGCGCTGATACAGTTTATTTTCGTCTATGCCCAAAACCTGAGCTAGCTTTTGCGCTACTTCTTTTTCTTGTTTAGAACGACGCAGTTCCGCCGGAATTGCATAAACAGAATCTGCACTTATAGAAATGGCCAGTTCATGACCGTTGCGATCATAAATTATTCCCCGCTTAGACTCTACGGGTACATCACGCATTCTGTTCTGAATAGCCTTCTCTGACAATTCAGCTCCACGCACAAATTGAACCCAAAAGACTCTTCCGCCCAAAAGGCAAAAACCGATGGTAAATAAGAAAAAAAGCGTTGCTATACGCTTTCTAACTAGCAAACCGGTAGTTTGCATATATATGCCACCTCATTTGATTATTATCAGTTTTTCTGAGCCAAGTGGGATAAGCTGCTAAAAACCTTATCGAGTATTTTTTGACTGACAGTTTTATCATTCATAACACTTCCTGCTGCGCTGGCAAGCTTAATCGGCTCGGTTTTGACTTCCATGGTTATCGATCTGCTCTCATCCGGCTTATACATTCCTAAATTAGCAACCGCTAGCTTTTCTACTCGATCAAGGGAACTTTTCTCGGCAATGGTATACTCCAACCGGTGATTGGCAGTATCGAGGTTGCGAATATCCTTTTGCAATCCGTCGATTTGATATCCCAGCGTGGCGCTCTTTATACAGAGAAAAACCAGGACTAATGCATAACTAAATAACGCCAAGGCTATTTTGACATATATTTTTCGCTTATGATTAACTTTGGTTACAGTTTTTTTGACTACTCTGGTACTGGATAAATCTGCCGGTATATCTGAAATGTTCCAGTCTCTCGCACAACTGGCTTCGGTTTGTAGCATACTATTAAACCTCCCTAGAATTTAGAACTATATTCTGGCTGCAACCCTCAGCCGAGCGCTCCGAGCGCGGGAATTTTCAGTGCATTCTTGTACACTCGCCATAATAGGTTTACGATTAATAACTCTTAATTGTGGATGCTGGTTACATATACATATTGGAAAATCAGGCGGACAAACGCAGCTTCGCGACTTTTCCTGCATAAAGTGTTTTACTATACGGTCTTCTAAAGAGTGAAAACTGATAATGCACAGTCTCCCCCCCGTTTTTAGGACTTCAGTCGCCTGGGGCAGAGCTTCCCTTAAAGCGTCCAACTCGCTATTAACCGCTATCCTCAAGGCTTGAAAGCTCTTCTTGGCCGGATGTTTCTCCCTGCGATATTTGGCCGGTACAGCCCCTTTAATAATATCCACCAATTCCAATGTGGTTTCTATTGCTTTCTCAGAACGGTATTTAACTATAGCCCTGGCTATATTGGCAGCATAAGCTTCCTCCCCATATTGATATAGCAGTTGTTTAATTTCCTTTTCTTCGTAACTGTTTACTATATCTCGGGCTGTCAGGGAATCTTCCCTATTCATGCGCATATCCAATGGCGCATTTGTTTGAAAACTGAAGCCCCGCTCCGCTATATCGAGCTGAAAGGAAGATACGCCTAAATCCATCAATATGCCATCCACAGTGTCAATACCAAGTTTCTGTAAAATCAAGGTCAGATTCCTGAAATCGGATTGGACTAAAGTAAGATTCGATGCACCAATTCTTTCCCGGCTCTGACTAAGTACCTCCAGATCTTTATCAATCCCTATTATCCTGGCATCCGGTGACAACCTGGCTAATAGATATTGGAGATGTCCTCCACCCCCCAGGGTACAATCAACGTATATTCCTTGCGGGTCAGTAATAAGATTTTCTATTGATTCTTTTAATAAAACGGGTAGATGCAAAATAACCTCACTTCTAAAAACCCAGATCTACAAGGTTTTCAGCTATCGCTTCATAAGATGATTCAGCCGTGCGGTTATATTCTGCCCACTTTTCACCGGACCAAATCTCAACCCGAGAACCTACTCCAATTATAAACAGTTCTCTCTCTATACCGGCATAGTCCCTGAGATTAGGAGGCAAGAGTATACGGCCTTGCTTGTCAATTTCCAATTCCGCAGCCCCGGAAAAGAAAAAGCGCGCAAATGATCGAACATCAGCCCTGGTAAAGGGAAGGGTTCTCAGTTTCTCTTCGATTGTCTTCCATTCATCCATCGGATAAAGAAATAAGCAGTTATCCAGGCCTTTAGTGGCGATAAATCGTTCACCCAGTTCTTCTCTAAACCTGGACGGTACTATAATCCTTCCTTTGGCATCCAGGGAATGCTGGTATTCACCCAAGAACATTCGTTCTGCTCCTCGCGGTCTTTTTTTGGGATATTACTCCACTTCTCTCCACTTCTCTCCACAACTATTCTACCCGGCAAAAACATATCCCTTCTTTGTGAATATTGTAACAATGTCGATGCGTGAAGTTTTTCCAGCCCGCAGTCTACAAATACCGCATTTTTTCGCCAATAATAGCGGTTTTGGGTAAATAGCCAGCACTATTAATTTTTATGTTTTAGTACTTTTTTCGCCCCCAATTTTTTAATTATCTTTCCGCTAAAATGGAATAGCGTCGTCCTTTCCCTCCAAACCCTTGATTTTATAAATGTATTTCCCGGTTAAAAAGAAGGTGGGTTGACCTTGCCTACAACTTTAAAAGCAATAGGCGAAGTCAACCCACCTTTTGTCCGTGCGTACATCGCAACAATGCACACAGCGTAAAACCATATAAATCATCCTTTGGCTATGTCATCAACAACTCACCATAGAATACTATCCGAGGTCGAAGTTAAAGTTTATATAACTCCTGTTCTTCCAAGAACTGAATACCTTTGTTTTTAAAAGCTATACGAGCCTGCTTAATATCCTCCACTTTAAAAATAACCAGTGCATCGCTTCCGCTCATACCCAGGAAGGCGTAAAGATATTCGATATTAAGGTTTTCATCCGACATTTGATCCAGAACATAAGCCAGTCCTCCTGGAGTATCCGGCATACGTACGGCGATAACTTCAGTTTCACTTACGGTGAAACCGGCTTCTTTGAGTATTTTATAGGCATTTACCGGATCGTTAACGATTAAACGGAGTATGCCAAAATCAGAGGTATCGGCTATAGAAAGTGCCCGGATATTGATCCCTGCATCACCTAGAACCCTGGTGACATGGGCCAGACGACCGGATTTGTTTTCCAAAAATACTGAAATCTGCTTGGCCATATTTCTACCTCCTATATTTTTCTATTATCAATAATTCTTTTGGCCTTGCCTTCGCTTCGTTCAATGGATGAAGGCTCAACCAGACGAACCTTTACAGCTATCCCCAGGCCGCTATTCAGTTCCCGGCTGATCCTGGCTTCGAGTTCTTCCATTTTTCTCACTTCATCACTGAAAACACTTTCCGAGACCTCAACCTGAACTTCCAACCGGTCCAGATTATTCTTGCGCTCCACAATCAGCTGATATTGCGGCTCAATCCCCGGTATCTGCAATAGGATACTTTCTACCATAGAAGGAAACACATTAACTCCGCGAATAATCAGCATATCATCCGAGCGTCCCAGGATTTTTTTAATCCGCCCATGAGTCCGTCCACAGTCGCATTTTTCATAGTTTATCGAGGTCAAATCCCTGGTACGATAACGAATGATCGGCAGCGCTTCTTTGGTTAAAGAAGTTATTACCAGTTCTCCATGACTGCCTTCGGGCAGTACTTCACCGGTATCAGGATCGATAATCTCCGCGATAAAATGGTCTTCGGCCACATGCAGGCCCTGCTTGTAATCACAATCAATAGCCACCCCAGGCCCGACCAATTCGGTCATACCATAAACATCATGGGCATCGATTTCCCATTTAGTCTCGATCTCTTTGCGCATATTTTCGGACCAAGGCTCGGCTCCAAATATTCCTGATTTGAATTTGAAATCTGAACGCTTTAATCCCATCCTCTGGAATTCCTCATAAATAACCAGAGCATAGGATGGTGTGCAGCCCAGCATAGTTACGCCATAATCATGCATCAGCTGTACCTGACGCTTGGTGTTTCCGCCCGAAGCCGGAAGAACCGCTGCTCCAATCTTTTCTGCCCCGTAATGGCCCCCCAGTCCTCCAGTAAAGAGCCCATACCCCCAGGTAATTTGAATCACCGAATCACGGGTAGCGCCTGCGGTAGTCATACACCTGGCCATAAGTTCAGCCCAGGTTTCAATGTCATTCTGCGTATAACCGGCTACAGTTGGTTTGCCTGTAGTACCGGATGAAGACTGGATTCTAACCACATCTCGCATAGGGACTGCCAGCAAACCGAAAGGATAATTGTCCCGAAAATCTTGTTTGGTAAGAAAGGGCAAATATTTCAGATCCGCCAAACTTTTTATATCCTGTGGTTTTACCCCGGCTTCATCCATTTTTGCCCTATAAGCCGGAACAAAGGTATAAACCCGGTTAACAGTCTCCTTAAGTCTTCTTAACTGCAGCTTTTCCAATTCTTCCCGTGGCATACACTCTTTTTCTTGATCCCAATATAACATTATTCTACTCCCCTCGATAATTTTCCTGCATTATTTTTAATTTATTGCAAAATTGATCCAGCGGACAGTTTAAACAGTCAGGCCGGCTTTTTTTGCAGTAATTAGCTCCCAGTGCTACCAATAAAGCATGATACTCGTTATATATAGCAGTATCGGGCGGAACTTTATTTTGCATAAATTGTTGCATTTGCCGGTAACTAATGTTCTCGTCCACCATACCCAAGCGATAAAAGATTCGCCGAGTATAGCTGTCAACTACAAATACCGGATAATTGCCGGCGTATAAAAGTATCGAATCAGCAGTCTCTTCTCCAATTCCCCACAGGGAAAGTAAATCATTCCTTAATACCGGCAAAGTTTCGGAGAACATCAGATCATAGTCACAATCATAACGGCTTCTTATGTAATCCATAGTTACTTGTAGTTTCCTGGCTTTTTGCCGGAAATAGAGAGCTGGTCTGATAATATCAGCCAATTTTTCTGGAGAAACAGTCAGAATTTTATCTTCTGTAAATACATCAGCTGCCTTAAGCGCTAATATGGCTTTCTCAACATTCTTCCAGCTTATAGCTTGAGTCAGAATTGCACCTATAATGATCTCAAAACGGCTATCACCCGGCCACCAGCCTCTTGGACCAAAATACCCCAACAAGGAATCATAGATTTCCATCAGTTTTTTATCAGTACGCATTTTATTATATCCCTGAATAATTAAAAATCTATGCTCAGCATAATTAAAGCTAAAGATTGTTATAAAAATAATTATCCGCTACATGCTTAGCCAAATTATCCATTATTCTTTCATTTTTTTCAAGTAAAAGTGTCTGCATTTCGAGAAAGGCATCGATTAATTAAGAAGTCGAGGAATATGATAGGCTTATTAATAGAGGGTATTCGCAAAAAACCCCACTGAGCCGTGGTGCCGGGCGTTTCAACCTGCAAAGCAGGTGGGTGTTCTCTCACATACTTTATGTTCCCAGCATAATGGGCTTACAAGTCATATGTGAAGACCGAACTCCCTAGGTTTTTGTGTTGGCAAAAACTAAACGGCAAACCACGTACACAGCAGGGATATTCTGTTATCAGCTATCTTAAGTATGATGATAACACAGAATATACCCTGCTTCAACAAAGGAAGCCTGTAATTATTTACTTTTATTGCCATAATTGCGTTTTCGCATTTTAAGGATACTGCGAACTTGAGTTAATATCTACACATCTCTTAGTTTTAAGGATAATTCGCGCAGTTGTTTTAGGCTTACCGATGACGGGGCATCAGTCATTGGGCAGGCCGCGCTCTGGGTCTTGGGAAAAGCAATAACATCACGGATACTGTCCCGGCCCGCCATCAGCATAATCAGCCGGTCTATCCCGAAAGCAACTCCCCCATGCGGTGGGGCCCCATATTCAAAGGCCTCCATCATGAATCCGAATTTCTCCACTGCTTCCTCCCGGCTCATACCCAGCAAAGAGAACATTTTCTCCTGTAATTCCCGGCGGTGAATCCTTATGCTTCCCCCACCTATTTCCACTCCGTTCAATACCAGATCATAGGCCCGTGCCTTAACCCGGCTCGGGTCGGAATCAAGTAAAGGAATGTCCTGGGGTCGGGGCGAAGTAAACATATGGTGGATTGCTGCATAGCGTTTTTCTTCCGCATCGTATTCCAGCAGAGGAAAATCCAGCACCCAGGCAAAGGCCAGCTGATCGGGGTTGATCAACTTCAATCTCCTACCCAATTCCAATCGCAGGACACCCAGAACCCGGGCTACTATTTCGGAGCGGTCGGCACCGAAAAGCAGCAAATCACCTGGTTTGGCATCCAGGGCCTTCAATATCTCCTGCATCTTATCATCGCTGAAAAATTTACTTATCGGTGATTTCAATTCTGTTGCGGTTACATTAATCCAGGCTAAACCTTTGGCGCCAAAATCTACCGCCATTCTGCCCAGATCGTCAATCTCTTTACGGGTGAATGCTCCACAAGATCTGGCATTTAGAGCCCGAACTACTCCGCCCCCATCAATGGCGCTGGAAAAAACTTTAAAATCAACATCTCTAACTAACTCAGTGATATCAACTATTTCCCAGTCAAGACGTAGATCAGGCTGATCACTGCCATATTTTAACATAGCCTCATCATAAGATATTCGAGGAAACGGTATAGTAATATCAATATTACAACCTTCCTTAAAAAGCTTGGGCATCATCCCCTCAATTAGGCTGATAATATCCTCTTCATCAATAAAGGACATTTCCATATCCAACTGGGTGAATTCCGGCTGCCGATCGGCCCGTAAATCTTCATCCCTGAAACAGCGGGCTATTTGGAAATACTTTTCCATCCCCGCTACCATCAGCATTTGCTTATATTGTTGCGGTGATTGGGGCAAGGCAAAAAATTCTCCGGGATGAAGCCGACTGGGCACCAAATAATCACGGGCGCCTTCAGGGGTACTCCTGCCCAGAACAGGGGTTTCAATCTCCACAAAGCCCTGCTGATCCAGATAATCTCGCATGGATTTTACTACCCGGTGGCGCAGGATGAGATTATCTCTCATTTCCGGCCTGCGCAAATCCAGATAACGATAGCGCAAGCGTAGAAGTTCATCCACATCTATTCCGTTTTCTATATAAAAAGGCGGAGTTTTAGCCGGGTTAAGAACCTCCATCTTTTCGGCATATACTTCAATTTTACCGGTTTTAAGATTAGGATTTTCTGTATCTTTAGGCCTGGGCCGGACTCCACCCTTTACCGCCACGACGTATTCGCCGCGGACACTTTCCGCCAGGTGAAAGGCTTCTTCATTAAGCTCGGGGTTGAAGACAACCTGAATTATACCGGAACGATCCCGCAGGTCGATAAAAATCAGACCTCCATGATCTCGGCGGGCATCAACCCAGCCGTTCAGGGTTACTTTTTCCCCTACCTGTACCAAATCAATATCGGTAGCATTGTGTGTCCTCTTCATTATGTTGGTTTCCTCCCTATGCAATAGATAGTTATTCCAGAGGGGTGACAGGGGGACGGTCCCCCTGTCACCCCCCTGTCACCCATCAACCTAATATACTTTTAACCGTTGTAATTAGCTGCTCCGACTCCACCTCAAGCTGCTCCCGGGTGTTCATATTCCGAAGGGTGAAAGAGCTCCGCTTAACCTCGTCCTCTCCCATCAGGATTACTATGCGAGCCCCCAGTTTGTCAGCATACTTCATCTGGGCTTTCATGCTGCGCCCGTTATAATCCCTATCAGCTCTGATTTTTACGTTCCTTAGCTCGTTCAATATTTTCATGGCCTGACTTGCGTATTTTTCGTCCAGCACAGCCAGGAAAACATCCAGTTGCGTGTTCGGTTGCTTATAGCCGGACAGACTGTCCAGGGCTAAGAGCAAGCGCTCCATACCCAGGGCAAAGCCTACTCCCGGTATATCCGGCCCACCACAAGCCTTTACCAATCCGTTATATCTGCCGCCGCCGCCCACTGCGCTCTGGGCTCCGATTTTCGGGATATGTATCTCAAAAGCTGTGTTAGTGTAATAGTCCAAACCTCGTACCAGATTATTGTCATGTAGGAAGGGAATACCGTTGTCTTCCAACGTAGACTTGACCTGGTTATAATGATCCGCGCAATCCTCACAGAGACTGTCAAAGATATAGGGAAAACCGGCGATAGCCGCGTGACATGACTCTACCTTACAATCTAAAACCCGCAAAGGGTTCTTCTCATAGCGAGCCTGACAATCTGGGCACAGTTGCTCTTTTACCGGACGGATGTGATCAACTAGTTTTTGCCGATAGCTTTCCCTGCATACCGGGCAACCTACCGAGTTAAGATGCAATTCATAATCATTAAGCCCTAGATTAGTAAAGATTTGCACTAAAAGCATAATAATCTCTGCATCAAGAAAAGGGCTGCCACTGCCAAAAACCTCCACCCCGAACTGGTGAAACTGCCGATATCTACCGGTTTGAGGACGATCATAGCGGAACGTTGGTCCGCTGTAATACCATTTTACCGGCATAACTCCTCCGTATACGCTGTGTTCAATCAAGGCGCGCACACAAGAGGCAGTTTGTTCAGGTCTTAAAGTTAAGCTGCGGTTGGACTTATCCTGGAAAGTATACATTTCCTTGGTGACAATGTCGGTTGTCTCACCAACGCCTCGCTCAAAAAGCTCGGTATGCTCAAAAATGGGAACCCTTATTTCGCTGTAACCGAACCAGCCGGCGGTCTCCTGTAGTACCTGCTCCAGGTACTGCCACTTTTGTGAATCAGGCGGTAAAACATCATAAGTGCCTCGTGGCGCCTTTACCTGCATCTCCCTATTCCTCCGAATATATGTATTCTCCCGATAATTCTAATTTAAGGCTCTGAGCTTGTCAACTTTACGCGCTATCAGGCTTTCCACCGTTTGACAATAGCTGCGGGGATGCTTGGGGTTGTGTAAAGATACCAAAGACCAGTCGGCAGCATTAACGAACTTGCTGCTGGCTCCCCCACCCAGACCCAAAATGGTCTGCCGTTCTTCTATCATCTGGATATTATACAAGCAAAAACAGCCGGGAATTGAATAACCGGTATTCTCCATGGGAGCCTGCATGTACTTCTGTCGGTATAAATAGTAGGGTACGTAAAGATCATGAGATAAAATCTCAGCAAAAGCATTCAGCCCCCGTTCAACTTCAGCAACCTGGCTTAAAACCCTGCTTCTGGCCTCGTTCTCCGCCATTAGGGACCCTCTTTTCACGGCCAAAGTATGTACAGTGACATTCTCCGGCTTTAGGTTCACAACCTTTTCCGCAGTGTTCAGATAGCCCTCGATATTTTCCCCGGGCAGGCCTACAATGAGATCCATATTTATGTGTTTAATGCCAACTGAACGGGCCCATTCCACCGCCTCGATAACTGCTTGGCTATCATGCTTTCGACCTATTAAACGCAAGGTTTCATCATTCATGCTTTGGGGGTTTATACAAATCCGGTTTACGCCGGACTGTTTTATAAAGCTTACCATGGATGGAGACAGGGTATCCGGTCTTCCCGCCTCTACGGTCACCTCTACCGTAGCCCCCGAAATATACTGACGATGCAATACTTCAAAGATACGGCTCAGATCGGATACATTCAGAACAGTAGGTGTACCCCCTCCTATATAAATAGTCTCAACCGATAAATGGTTGTGCTTAATATAATCCCCGACCTCATTCATCTCCCTTATTAAGGCCTCCATAAAAGGGCTTATCTCGCTTTCATATTCTGCGGGAATGGCACCGGGAAATGAACAATAATAACACCGGCTGGGACAAAAAGGGATACCTATGTAAATACTTATCCTTTTTCGCGCTTCACTGGCAGATAACAAAAAAGGACGGTTATTGCTGGCAACATCAACCAACAGGTGAGCCTTTTCGCTGCTTATTAAATACTCATTTGCCAAACTGTCAAAAATAGAATCGGTATCCAACCCTTCATCAAGCAGGCGATGTACTATCTTCACCGGACGAACCCCGGTAAGAATTCCATAATCATTGATGTCTTTTTCGAGATGATGACAAAGCATGTGATAAATAAATATTCGCGCTGACCTTTTTATCTGGACATTACGGTTAACATCCCCACAGGTAATAGGATAATACTGCCGATCCTCCGTGGTATTATCATTCGTTCTAATAGAACCGGCAAATAGTACCTGGTCAGCAAATTCAGTCGAAGTTATTGCGATATACCCATCGTTCTGGTCAGCCTTCCCCTCCTTCAACTCATAAGCGGGGAAGGCCATCCTGATTAAATCATGCAGGCTATTAAACAGTTTTTGCGGTTGAAAATCAATCGTAAGGAATATGGGCATCCCCCCCTCTTTATAGCCTTTTCCTTAAAATTGCGGTAAAAAGAAATAAAAGTCAAGAGACGATTTATAATAATTGTTGATTGGGCAGGAAAATACTACCTTTGTGTCGAATATTTACAGAATACCAAATCTTTTAAAGGTTGCTTCGGTTTATGAAAACACATACTCCATTTCTGAAGGGAGCTAACATCATTGCGCAGATCAACGACTTATTTATGTCTTTTGATAAGTCTTTTTTTGTTATTAATAATCTTTCCGTCTAACACCCTGGCAGACGACACCCAACCAACTTCAACGATAAAGAGCATCAAGGTAGGTATTGATGATAATTATCCCCCCTATTGTTTTCGAGATGGGCAGGGAAATCTTCAGGGTATTTCCGTGGATCAATGGCGGCTATGGGAAAAACAAACAGGAACCACGGTCGATCTTCAGGGCATGGATGGGAATACCTGTTTGAATCTGGCTCAGCAAGGTAAATTCGATGTTGTGGATACGATGTTGGTGACTGAAGAACGGTCTAAATATTTTGATTATCTGAAACCGTATGCAAAAGTCGAAATATCTATCTTCTATTGCGAGAACATTCCCGGCATAAAAGATGCAAAATCAGTGATAAAGTATTCTGTAGCGGTGAAAAGTGGGGACCCCTGTCTTGAGGAGTTAAAGAAAAACGGGGTTACTGACATTAAGCAGTATGATAGTTATGAATCAATAATTCAAGCTGCCAAAGCGTATAAGGGCGAGATCTTTGCGATGGATTTGAAACCCGCTTTTTACTATTTTAATAAAATACAGTTGGAAGAACGGTTCAATTACACCCATCCCATTTACTGCGGGGATTTTGGCCGTGCGGTCCGGAAAAACGACGGCGAAATGCTCACGTTCGTGCAGAAGGGTTTTGATAGTATTCCCAAAAAGGAATACGAGCGCATTAATAATAAATGGATCACTTCCTCTTTTATTGAACCCGAGCTGCGCGAGTTCTTGTGGGGGGGCTGTGGACTCACCTTGCTCGTAATTGTTGGATTGCTGGTGTGGAATTTTACATTAAAAAGAAAGGTGCGCCAAAAAACCCTCGAAATGTCCGAAGCTATGTATGCCCTGCTTATAAGTGAAAGGAAATATAAAGACCTGGTACGTAATTTGAACGTTGGTGTCGTGGTTTTTTCACCGGAAAGGAAAATAACTATTTACAACCAGGCGTACCTGGATTTATTGGGAATAACTGAGGAAATGGCCGCTTCCGACGAAAAAACGAGTCGTCCCTGGCGTTTTGTTAATGAAAATGGGCAGGAAACGGCAGATGAGGCCTCCCCTGTCAACCAGGTCATCACCCGGGGTTATCCTATAGAAAATTACACCCTGGGAATCAAGAGAGACGACGACGCGGATATCGTTTGGGTAACAGTAACCGCCTTTCCTGATTACGATGACGCAGGTGAACTTCAGCAAATAGTAATGACCATGGCTGATATTACTAAAAATAAAGAGGCCGAAAGCCTGTTATACGAATTTAGTATTCATGATTCCCTGACGGGATTATATAACCGCGACTACTTTGAGAGTTTAATTGATCTATTAAAGACGGAAAACTTGTCAACTTGTGGATTGGTCATTTGCGACCTGGATGGACTCAAACTAATTAATGACACTCTGGGGCACGCTATAGGAGATAAATACCTGCTCAGCGCAGCTACAATTTTACAGGCAAGTTTTCGCATTGAAGATACCGTAGCCAGAATCGGCGGTGATGAATTCGCAGTAATTATGCCCGATGTCACCGAAAACCAACTTAGGGAAAGCCTCGAAAAACTCAGCCAGAGTCTGGAGGAGTACAATAATAATATCGAATCTATTCATCTCAGTATCTCCTCAGGCTATGCATTTAAAACCGGCAGCAACATAAACCTGCATGAGATGTACAAAGAAGCGGATGATCATATGTATCAGGATAAGAATCACCATCGGAAAAGTGTAAAGAGCAATATTATTAGAGACTAGTACCTTGTTAAATCTAATTGTTTATTTTATCCACCGAGTAAAATTCATGTATGACAAGGCGGAGGATTGAGCAATACCGGGCGTATTGTGATTGACGACAACACAGTCATACTTGAATTTGACCGATGAGAAGATAAAGAATTAGGTTTAACAGAGTACTAGGGTCTAAAGGGTAATTCCCCATCGCTGGAACTGATGACTGAATATAGTTCCGGCCTACGATCTCTAAAAATCCCCCACTCCATCCTTTGTTGCTCCAGTTCATCCAGGTCAAATTCTTGCAGCAGGACAGTTTCGGATGACCGATCGGCTACGGCTATTTTCTGGCCTTGTGGTCCGGCTATAAAAGATGACCCGTAAAAGGTGATTTGCGAGTCCTCGTCTATCTCCACCCCGACTCGGTTTGATGCCAGCAAGGGCATCAAATTGGCGGCGGAGTGCCCCAGCATGCAGGCCTGCCAGTGATCCCGGGAATCAATGGAGCCATCTTGCGGTTCTGACCCTATGGAAGTTGGATACAGTAATATTTCAGCCCCCATTAGGGCCATACACCGGGCGGCTTCCGGAAACCACTGATCCCAGCAGACACCTACCCCAATCTTTCCATAGCTGGTAGCCCATACCTTAAAACCGGTATCTCCCGGATTAAAGTAAAACTTCTCCTCATAGCCTGGCCCATCAGGGATATGACTCTTGCGGTATGTACCCAAAAGATCTCCGTTGGCGTCGATCACTACTACAGAGTTGTAGCGGGCGTTATTCTTCTTTTCAAAAAAACTAATCGGCAAAACTATTGCAAGCTCCCGGGCTATATTCTTGAAATGAATGACGGCTTTATCCTCTTCCAGTGCACTTGCATAAGCGAAGTATTCCGCCTTTTCTTTTTGACAGAAATATGGGGTGGCAAACAGCTCCGGCAGTAGAATAATCTGGGCTCCCTGACCGGCTGCCTCTCTGACCAACGCTTCAGCTTTCTTAATATTTTCATCCATGTTAGCCACAGATCCCATCTGAATAGCCGCCACCTTAATTCTTCTCATATTCATCCCTTCTTCTTATCATAATAATTCTATGTTCGCATAATAGGTCTAATGTGTATAAAGATAATTGATTACTTGCTGGTAGCCGGCATCTGCTGAGTCATACAGTGTACGTTGCCTCCCTCGCGAATTATCGCCATGCCGTTGACAGTGCGAATCCTGCGCTGGGGAAATGTATTGCTTAACACCTGCACCGCCTGCTGATCGGCTGCCTCGGCTCCACCCCCGAAAACCGGCAATATTATGCCGCCGTTTACAAAATAGAAATTTAAGTAGCTGAGCGTAAGTCGCCGATTCTTATGGAACATCGGTGGGGCCTGCTCGATCGGAATGATCTCGAATTGCCTTCCCCGAGCATCGGTGATACTGCTTAAAATCCTCTCGTTTTCCCGGCATATTTCATAATTCTCATCCTCCGGGTCATGGCAAACCTGCATCAAAATCCTGCCAGGGGAGGCAAAACAAGCAATATTGTCCACATGCCCGTCCGTTTCATCGCCGCTTAGACCCCTTTTCAGCCAGACCACTTTCTCAACCCCCAAGTATTCCTTCAAATGGTTTTCAATCTCCGGTCTGGTTAACCCGGGGTTGCGGTTGGGGTTCAACAGGCATTCCTCGGTGGTAATCAGCGTCCCCTCACCGTCCACATGTATTGAACCGCCTTCCATCACCAGGGGAGCGTGAAAAGCCCTGATGTTTTTATGCTGTAATATCTTATCTGCCAATTGATTATCCAGTTCCCACGGAACATATTTTTCTCCCCAGGCATTAAAACTCCAGCTGGCGGCAGCCAGTTCTCCCTCATCGTTGATAAGAAAAGTGGGCCCATTATCCCTGAGCCATGCATCGTTATGCTCCGCCAGCAGGTATTCCAGCCGACTATTGTGCATATAACCTTCCATTTGCTCCATATCGAAAGGATTGACTATGACTGTAACCGGTTCAAACTCGGCAACGGCTTCAATAATTTCCCAATACCCCCGACAAACCGTGGCATAGTCCTCCGGGTAGCACATAGAATCCTGAACGGGCCAGGAGATGAAAGTACGAGAATGCTTAACCCATTCCGCAGGCATTCTATAGCCAAAGTTACGTGGTTTCATATAGATCTGGCTCCTAATCCCTATTTTAAATTTAGAATCGTATATTAAAGTCCATAATATACTAAATATCCTTTAATCTCAAAGCCTAGAGGTGACAGGGCGCACCATGAAATTGCACCCATTGAATATTCAATGGGTGCAATTTAACACCACTATTAATCTACCGGCTTATACTGTGAATTTCGATACCAATGCGTTAAGGCTCTCAGCGTTGTGAGCCAGCCTCTCAGTGTATTGTACGACTTCATTCAGGGACAGGCTGGTATGTTCGGCACTATGGGCTATTTCCTGGGCTCCCCGGGCGCTCTCATTTACGGTGATAGCAACTGAATTGATGGCTGCACCGACTTCTTCTACAGATTCCATTACGTGTTTGCTCATATTACTGGTCTGTTGGGCCAGAGCTAAGAAGGTATTGGCATCTCCAGCATACTGTCCGCCCACTTTGACCATGGCAAAATAGTCTTTAATAACCTTTTCATTCATAAAATCAAGGAATTCATTGGTGTGCTCAATCAGTTGGCTAATAGATTTTTGAACACCGGCAGTCAAGCCTTTGATATTACCAACGGTATTGGAGCTGTCTTCAGCAAGTTTGCGCACTTCTTCCGCCACTACTGCAAATCCTCGTCCCTGTTCACCAGCCCGGGCAGCTTCTATAGCAGCATTGAGTGCCAGTAAATTAGTCTGCCCCGATATGGCAGCAATTATGTCAGCCATGGTGGATATCTCGTTTACCACCTGGGCCTCTTTAATCGATTGATCAACCTTGGCCTTAATCTCGCTGTATAAACGTTCCAGCATATCGGCAGCTTCTTTTGATTGTACCTCAATCAGTTTGGCTCGGGCTTCAATTTTCTTGGTTGCTTCCGAGCTGTCTGCCGCTTCGGAAACCAGATGGGTTAGGGCCACGGTCATATCCTCGCTCGAGGCATTAACCTCTTCGGCCGACGCCGATACTGTTTCCAAGCCGGCCGAAATCTGTTCCGTGGCGGCTGAGACTTCTTGCATGTCCGCGGAGACATTTTGAGCGGTAGCAGACAGTTGCTCACTGGAAGAAGCCATATCATGAGCGGCGGTCGTCAACTCCGAAACCAACTCACGCAGATTACGGGTAGTACTATCCATAGATTTAGCCAGCAACCCTATTTCTCCTCCATAATTCAGGAAATCGTCAGGAACGTCGTGGGACAAATCATAATTGGAAAGCTGCTCAAGATGAGATGCAACCTTGCCAATCGGTTTGGAAATACTACCGGCAATATACCATACTACTAAAAAAAAGATCACGAATGCCAGAGAGCCAATGCCCACAAATATGTAAATCATCTGATAGGTCGACGCCAGTATCTCTTTTACTGGAACTGCAAGCCCAAAGGACCATGGATTAGAGGTGGAACCCATTTTTATCGGCACAAAGACCCGGTAAACATCGGTATCCATGGCAATAGAGTGATCTATCTGGGTAAATATTTGCCCTGCCTTAATAGTATCCTGTTGTTTCTGGTTATCGGTCGACACTTGAACCAAAGTCTGACCAACTGCCTCAGCCCTAGGATGGGCTACGTATACCCCTTCATTGGATACAACCATGCCATAACCGGTGCTATACACTTTAACTCCAGCGGTAAGCTCCTGAATTCGCTGCAAATTCAAATCAATTCCTACCACGCCGACAAATTTGCCGTCATTCAAAATAGGGACGCTTACAGTAGTTTCCCAGTACTCTCTGCCTCCCGTTTCATATGAATATTTGTAGGGCTCCATAATGGTCTCCCGCTTAGTTTGCTTGGGAATTGTGTAGTAACCGCAATCTGGCGATGACTCATCTATGGTTGAGACATCCCGTGTAATCGTCCCTTCATTTATGTAAAAGCTTGGCATAAAGCGCCCGGTTTTATCCGAGTCCGGCGAGTTAGTAAATGATTTGTCCCGCCCGTCCAAGGCATTTGGTTCCCATATGGTCCAAACGCATAGAAAATTGGGATTTCCCTTCAGAGTATTTTCCATCATCATACTAAATATCGCCCGACGATTATCCAGCGGAAATTGTTGATAGCCCTGGAAATTAGAAGCCAGGGTTCTGGCCACACCTAAAGCGGTATCTACTTCACCTTTTATCATATTGGCATTATCATTAGCCTGGGCTTCAGTAATTTTGTAGGCATTATCCATGGCGTTGTTGCGGGACTGGGTAATTACGACAGCCATAACAGAACAAAAAACCACCAACACTGCGGATAAAATCAACACCAGCATACGGCTCTGCAATTTCATTTTTCTTATCTTTTGTATCATTTTATTCCTCCTCCAAATAGTTAGGACTTAGGTTGCAGCTAAAATACCTAATTGGTCATGGGTAATATTGAAATTATATATACCCTTGATCATTTTTGCTAGTCTTTTCTATTTACCCCTTCTATTTAAGGAAAGAAAAGCTTCCCTTCAATTTAAAGGAGAGAAGCTTTTAGGGGAATTCTACTCAACATAATATTTTATTGCAAAAAGGGATTGTGTTGTCTTTCAAAACCAATAGTGGTGGCCGGACCATGTCCGGGATAAGCGATTACCTCATCATCCAGGCAGAGAAGCTTATCTTTTATCGAGTTAATCAACTGTTTATACGAGCCCCCCGGAAAGTCGGTGCGGCCAATAGAACCCTGGAACAGGGTGTCGCCTACAAAAACAATATTACCGGTCTTTAAACATATCCCCCCCAAACTGTGCCCTGGAGTATGCACTACCTGTAATTCCACCGTATTGCCGATCTTAACGGTGTCGCCCTCATCAATAAATTTATCGGCAGCCGGGCTGGTTACTTTGGTACCCATAAGAAAGGAAAAATTAGAGGCAGGATTAACCAGCATTTTAGCATCTTGTTCATGTATAAGTATCTGGGCTCCGGTGGCTTCTTTTACCCCTCGGTTGCCTCCTATATGATCAATGTGCCCATGGGTGTTGATAATGTAAATAGCTTTCAAATCGTTCTCTTTCAGGAAATTGACTATATAGCGAGCATCTCCTCCCGGATCGATGACCGCAACCTCCCGGGTCTCCTCACAACCGACAATATAACAATTTTCTCCCATGCTGCTGATTTCTATGCCTTTCAATATCACACAATACCCCTCCTATTTTATTCTAAGCGGTAAGCTTATGATGCAGCTTACTCACTCCTTTCGCCCGGCAAAACTCTTTTGACATCCATTATGCCTTTAACCTTTTGAATACGTTGTTTGACCGCATTCATGTGGCCCAGGTCGAGAACTTCCAACTTTAAATTCATAACTGCCAGGCCATTTTTGGCAGATCTGGAAAACACAGAATTTACAGGTATTTTCATATCAGCCAGTACGGTCATGACATCGGAGGTTAAACGATCCCTATCCATGGCATTTACTTCCAATTCCACGATATAAATACCTCTTTCGGCAGCCCACTCCACCTCCATTATCCGGCCACTCTCATGGCGCAAATAGTTTTGCAGGTTGGGACAATCACGGCGATGTACCGATACGCCACGTCCTCTGGTAATATAACCCAAAACCGCATCGCCTGGCAAGGGATTGCAGCAATGAGCCAATCTGATAACTACATCATCTACTCCCTTTATCTTCAGAGCAGTGGCTTCTCTTTCCCGAATAGGTACAGTTGCCGGGTTGACCGGAGTATTGATTATGTCTTCCACCTGAGTGTTGAAAAAATACGTTTCCTTAATCTTATTTATGACCTGATTGGCGCTAAGGCTACCATCCCCTACGGCTGCGTACATGTCATCAGCCGTCGTAAGCGAAAATCGCTCCAGAACTTCGGTCAATTTATTTTCCTTTAACAATTCTTTGGGATCCAGATGCCGTTTTTTCAACTCGCTTTCCAGCCAGTCGTGCCCTTTAATAATGTTCTCCTGGCGAAAGCCCCGCTTAAACCACTGTTTGATCCGGCTGCGGGCTGAGGAAGTCTTTACAAAGTTAAGCCAACCGCGGGTAGGCCCACTGGAATTTTTGGATGTCATGATTTCCACTATGTCGCCATTCACAAGCTGGGAATCGAGCGGCACGATACGACCGTTAACCCTGGCTCCGATACATTTATGCCCTACCTCAGTATGAACCCGGTAGGCGAAATCTACCGGGCATGAACCTTTGGGCAGTTCAATAACCGCGCCTTTGGGGGTAAAAATGAACACGGTATCATCAAAAAGGTCAGTCCTTAAAGATTCCATAAACTCAGAGGTATCGTTTACATCCTGCTGCCACTCCAGAATCCTGCGCAGCCAGGAAAGCTTCTCTTCAAATTTCTTGTCGCTTTCTTTAGGAGCGACACCCTCTTTATAGCGCCAGTGAGCCGCAATTCCAGATTCGGCAGTAGTATGCATTTCCCAAGTACGAATCTGCACCTCAAAGGGCTCCCCCGCCTGACCGATCAGAGTAGTATGCAGGGACTGGTACATATTAGGTTTAGGAGTTGCAATATAGTCCTTAAATCGTCCTGGCAGCGGCTTCCATATGGTGTGAATAATGCCCAAAACCCCGTAACAGGCCGGGATATTATCCACTACCACACGGATGGCAATTTTATCGTATATTTCATCGATAGGCTTATTCTGTTTGAGCATTTTTTTATAGATACTATAAATGTTCTTAGGTCGCCCGGCAATATCGGCCTTAATACCGATTTGCTCCAACCCGTCCTTTATCTGCCCGATAAGGGCTTTAACATATTCTTCTCTTTCTTTGCGTTTGGCCTTGAGTCTTTGGGCCACTTCATAGTACATTTCCGGTTCAAGATATAAAAAAGCCAGGTCTTCCAGTTCCCATTTGAATTTGAAAACGCCCAGGCGATGAGCCAAGGGCGCAAATATGTCCATGGTTTCCCGGGCAATCTCCTTTTGTTTTTGTTCAGGTTGATAATTGAGGGTACGCATATTATGAAGCCGATCTGCCAATTTGATAAGAACCACCCTTATATCCTTGGCCATGGCCAAGAACATCTTGCGCAGGTTCTCAGCCTGAGCTTCTTCGCGGGATTTAAAATCAATACGGCTCAGTTTGGTTACTCCATCAACCAGAAGAGCAATTTCTTCGCCAAATTCATCTTCCAGATTGTGATAACTAAAATGTGTATCTTCAATCACATCATGTAGTAAAGCCGCACAGATCGAAGCGCTGTCCATTTCAATTTCCGTTAAAATCATAGCCACTTCGACCGGGTGGATGATATAGGGCTCCCCAGATATCCTTTTTTGATCCCCGTGCGCTATCGAGGCATAATTGTACGCCTTGGCTATTAAGTCAAAATCGGCCTTGGGATCATACTCCCGTATCCGATCTAGTATGTTTTGAGGCCCCATAATAATCACCATACCAAATATTTGATTAACTCCATCTCCCAATCGGCCAGTATCTGTTTTTCAGCCAGGCCTTCCAAATAATAGGGAGATTTACATATATCGAACGACTTATTTGCCGTCCCTGTGGAGTTTATTGCCATAATACTACCGCTTTTCTCGAAACGACACAAGCCCAAATCCGCCATGATTCGCATTACAGCCAGTATTTCCATTCGAGAGTATCTCCGGTTAAAATGCTGGCCAAGCCTGTCCGCCATTTTATCAACATCCTCTTTTTCCAGCCGGTGGCGGTCTTGAAGACAGTACTGGATAAGCGTTTGCAATATTGTGGATTCCGGATATATACGGTTTAAATAACTACGATTCAACTGCAGACTTCTCTTGTCAAAAGCAACTCCCAGCTTATTATTATGACTTGCTGAAAAACAATTAGTGAAAGCTGCTAGTTCATAGCGACCAAACGGAGAATCGGCCAGGATCACTCCATCTATATCCGAAATACAAGGTCCGCCCGCGGTATGGGTTCCATCGCTTAAAAGCCGGCCATTCTCAATAGCCATAAACCCGCGCCGCGCGGCTCGTCTCTTCTTCATGTCATTGACTCCGGCCTCAATGAGTAGTCCCGGATACTCATTCTGTAAGAGGCTGACCGTTTTGCTACGGTTGGCATATAGCATTACTTTCCCCTGAACCGCAATATCTTGGGCTGGTATAAAACCGTAATCATCATGGGGCAGTGTACATATCTCGCCCCGGCAAATGTCAGGCAGTCCCTGTCCGACCACATCCTGCGGCCACATCCATACCATATAACCCAGGCCGACCGGTGAACCAAAGGTATGCTGAAAATATTGCAAAAAAGATTCGGTTATTAAAAACACCCGGCTCACGCCGGCAGCAAATTCTTGCTGAGCCTGATGTCGTTCCTCCGGCCAGAGATGCCCGTGCAGGAACCTGATATTTTGTCGGTGAAAGTAGTGTTCCAACATCCCCTGGTGTTTTAACAGGCAACGAACAGTCGGATAAACGAAAGCAACCGATCGTTGTTTGCTTAGTTCCTCAACCGACCTGCCGATTATTTGCGAAAAAGCCGGGGGCTTATTATGGCTCTCGCCAAACATATCGGAAATAAACGACGATTTAAAATCCTTGATTTTGAGTTGCATAGTCCTTTGTCCACGAAATTCATTGACATCCATCTCGAAGATTATGTCCTGATTACAAGGTTGCAGGGGATGACCGCTCATACTTTCCAAATTGAAAGCAATAGCCTCAATATCATCTGCTCCGATTTTAAACTTCAGGTGCTCCTTATTTTTTCCAATCCTTTGCGGTTTCTTGATGGAACTGGCTCGCATGACAAAATAAGGGACCGGATTGCCCTCACCGAAAGGTCTTAGGAGTTCCAGTTCTTCAAGAAGTTGCGCCTGTATCTCATCTTCTTCAATTTCCATGTCTATCCGATGGCGTTTGCTTCGTTCTTTGCCAATCGTGTCAATGGCCCGGTAATGGCTGAGGATAATTCTGAAATTATCTATCTGCTGCCGGTCAATACTTAGACCTGCGGCCATTTTGTGCCCGCCGAATTGCTGCAGGCAGGTGGCGGCGTGGCTTAAAGCATCATGAAGGTCAAAGCCGATGATACTGCGTGCCGACCCCTTGCCCCGGTTGCCATCCCAGGATATTACAATCGCGGGACGATGGTACAATTCTGCCAGACGTGAGGCTACAATTCCGATAACTCCTTGATGCCAACCTTCCCCCCCGATAATCAAAACCTGTTCGTTTTCCAGCCTGACCTCGTTCTCAATCTGCTGCACTGCCTCCAGGAAAATGCCTTCTTCAATGATCCTGCGCTCATCATTCATTCTACCCAGAAGCATGGCCCTGGCCAATGCATCCTCCTCGTGCCGGCTTTCCAACAAGTCAATACTGTCCCGGGCCGAAGCCAGCCTTCCAGCTGAATTCAAGCGGGGCGCCAGCATATATCCCACATGCCAGCTATGGATTGATTTACCCTCGAGTCCGCATTCGCGTATTAGTGCTCTAAGCCCCTGTCTTTGGGTTTTCCCCAGGGCTATTAGACCATACTTAACCAAAATCCGATTCTCATCCAGCAAAGGTACAATATCAGCCACCGTCGCCAGGGCTACCAGGTCAAGCCACTCATACATCTCTTCGTCCGTTAGCTGCTCCTTGCCCAGCTCCCAGGCCAGTTTGAATGCTACTCCCACCCCGGCCAGATTGGCAATCGCCTTTATATCATCATTTTTAGGATTAATAACAGCCCAGGCAGCTGGCAATATCGGTGGAGGAGTATGGTGGTCGGTAATTATTACATCCATCCCCAGTTGCATAGCTGATGCGGTCTCCTCTACCGAACTGATTCCACAGTCCACGGTGATCAAAAGCTGGCAGCCTTGCCGGGCCAGCTTCTCGATTGACTCTTCATTCAAGCCGTAACCTTCGCTAAAACGATTGGGCACATAATAATCAACCCGGCAGCCCAGACGAGTAAGACAGTCTTTTAAAAGGACGATACTGCAGACCCCATCGACATCATAGTCTCCATAAATAACCACTTTTTCCCGGCGCTCAATTGCCTGCCTTATTCTCTCCACCGCTCTTGTCATACCCTTCATAACTCCGGGGTCCACTAAACAATCCAAGCCCGCATTAAGAAAAACATCCGCCTCCTTGGCCCCGGTTACACCTCTCTGGGCCAGCAAGCGCGCAGTAACCATAGAAACACCCAATTCCTGATGAATCTCCACGGCAATGCCTTCATTGTAGTCTTGCATCTCCCAAATTCTATCCAAACCAATAATCCTCCCCAATTCCCAGCTTTTAAGTACCTGCTCTCTCCAGATCCTTCTATTCGAAGCTACTGTTTATTGTACATTTATTTCTAGAATCTTCTATACTCTTTCGATAAACTTCAATTAACCTGTCACTAGCAGACAGGATGATATTTTGCTTTCTTGATTCTCTCATCCTGGAACGTGTAAAATTAATCTTATCATTGAGCATAGGAGATGATGGCATGCAGGAAGAACTTCAGCTGCGCATTAATGAGCTGGCGAAAAAGAAAAAGTTGGTTGGTCTGACGCCCAAGGAACAGGAGGAGCAATCCAAACTGTATAGGATATATATTGATGAAATGAAAGAGCAGGTGAAAATATCCTTGGAAAACGCCGGGCATAGACCTAAAGAGTAGAATTACAGCGTGTTAAGGGCGTGTTAAAAGGGCGTGTTAAGGGGACGGTCCTTTTAACACGCCCTTAACACGCTGCGCCTGGTTTATTTTTTAGGCTGTCAATTTTCCAAAATAATCCTGGGGGATTTAGATGTCTATCAACATATAGATTATAGAATCAATCCCATTTGATAAATTATTTTGGAGGTGGATTATTTGGCCAGAATCAGACAAATGTATCCCGGAGGCAACACCTGTTACGGTTTCTATTCTTTTTATGACCATATCATCCCTTACGATGCCCACAACAAGATTGTGATAAAAGGAGGCCCAGGAGTGGGCAAATCTTCCTTCATGAAAAAGGTTGGTCAGGCATTTAGCGAAAATGGAATCGATATTGAATATCATTGGTGTTCATCGGACAACAATTCCCTGGATGGTTTGGTTGTGGGGGACCGGCAAATATGCCTGGTGGATGGTACCGCTCCTCATATAGTAGATCCCCGTTTTCCCGGAGCAGTGGACTGGATTATTAATATGGGGGATTTTTGGGATGCGGGAAAAATTGCTGAAAATAAGAAAACCATAATCCAGCTCACTAAACAGGTCGGCTTGTGTTTTGAGAGAGCCTATAACCGGCTTAAAGAGGCTCAATCAGCCTGGTGGGAATGGGGGTCCTACTACCGGGAAGCGGTGGATTCAACCGCAGCCAATCGCAATATATTAGCTCTTACCGATGATTTTCTTAAGAATGCCCGGAAATCCGACCGGCCTGCCCGCCATCTTTTCGCCGCCGCGTTGACACCCGAAGGCATTGTTAGTAAAGTAGATAGCCTGATTGAAGAGAACTGGGCTATATTTGCTGTAAAGGGGAGTCCGTGCTCCGGCATCAAGGGTCTTTTCAAACATGTGGAGGATATTTCCGTTCTGAATGGTATCAATGCAGAGATATATCATTGTCCCTTCGATCCGGCTAACATTGATTTGATCATCCTGCCCGTAAGTAAAATGGCTCTTCTGGACATAAGTGCTCATATTGCTGACTATGAGAAATATTTACCGGCCCGTAAATACAAGCGCATGTTGGATTTTGATCAATTCCTTAATACCTCTGCGATTAAACCGTATGAGGAGCAGATATCGGCCAGCCGGAACCGTTTCAAAAACGGCCTGCAAGAAGCCATAGTTTTTATACAGGCGGCCAAAGTTCTGCATGATGAATTGGAAATGAATTATGTACCCAACATGGACTTTGATCGGATAGAAGAATTCAGGAATGAACTGATCGGCAACCTGTTGGAGGAATTAAAAGGACTATAGACGCGCAACCTTAATTCGCGACCAAAGGTCGCATCAGACGTACCCGCAGGGTGCAACCTTAATTCGCGACCAAAGGTCGCATCAGGAGTACCCGCAGGGTGCAACCTTAATTCGCGACCAAAGGTCGCATCAGGAGTACCCGAGGGGTGCAACCTTAATTCGCGACCAAAGGTCGCATCAGGAGTACCCGAGGGGTGCAACCTTAAGGGTAGGCACAGGGGGACGGTTCTCGTGTGCTAATTGTACTGCTGTGTAGCACACGAGAACCGTCCCCCTGTGCCTACGTCCCCTTGATACCCCGCCTATCGTCCTTTTTAAAACAGGTTTACCTTGACCGTGTCCCCGGCCTTAATACCCTGTTTTTCGTAGGCTATGTGTATATAGCCGTCCGCCTGGGCCAGGACGCTCATAAGACCGGATTTACCCAACAATGGTTGGGCTTTCGGTCCACTATCGTCTGCTATTAACTTTACGGGTACGAAATCGTCGCGTCCCGGTTGAGATGCCACGTTTATGGTGAGTACGGCCTCCATTGCCCGGATGGAAGCAGGATTAATAAGCGGTGCGCACAGAATGTAAAATACCATAAGGGCCGAAACTGGATGACCGGGCAAACCGATAATAAGCTTTTCCCCCACTCTCACCCCAATAGTGGGCTTACCAGGCTTTACAGCAATGCCATGAAATAACAGTTCGGAATCTGGGAATGACAGCATGACTTCAATGGAATAATCCGCCACTCCTACCGAACTTCCCCCCGACATAATCACAACATCATTCTCCTGCAAAGCTGTATCCACCGCTTGGCGTAAGGCGTTGATATCGTCTTTTACCAGCGGATATCTGCGGGGAACTGCCCCACAGAATTCCAGGGCAGCCTCAATGGAATAGGAATTAACATCCCTTACCTGACCTGGCTCAGGCATTTGATCCAGGGAGATGATTTCATCTCCGGTAGACAGTATTCCAATATGAAAGGGCCTAAAAACCGGCAGACGTCCTATTCCCAGCGATGCCAGCAGTCCTATCTCCTGAGCTTTCAATCTCTTTCCGCTATTAAAAACCGTTTCACCGCGGCCAATATCCTCCCCTTTATGCATTACATTCTCACCGGGAGCAACCGGCCGGGAGACCAATATAGTATCTTCCCCCAGCTTCTCGGTGTATTCCACCATTATCACCGCATTGCTTCCCGTGGGAAGCATGCCGCCGGTAGGAATCCAAACGCACTGACCGCTTCCAATTTCGAAGCGCGGCGCCACTCCCATCTGTACCTCACCCTGATAATTCATCATTCCCGGCAAGGATTCGCTGCTTCCAAAAGTATCTTCCGCCCGAACCGCATAGCCGTCCACAGTGGAGCGATTAAAAGCCGGTATATCTTCAGGGCTGGGCATATCCGCAGCCAGAACCCGATGGTTGCATAATTCCAGGGGCAGGTGTTCGATTGGACGGGAAGGCAAATGGTCTTGAATAAGCTGCTGAGCATCTCTATAGGTCAGTACTTTCAAAAATTCTACCATGTTCACGCTCCCATTTTGTTTTCATTTTCATTTCAATTATACTTAAACGAAGAGACACGCACAAATTAGCTGATAATTTCAATAGCGCTAGGAGGAGTATAGTTGTCAAGAAATATATATATAGAAAATATGCCCCTGGAAAAGGCTATGGGACTATTCATGGATAATCTGCAGCAATGCAGCTGGTTTCGGTTGGAGAGTGAAGAAATAGATGTACTGGATGCTCTGGGCAGGCGTACAGCCGAACCCGTTTTGGCCCTGAGATCCTCTCCCCACTATATTGCCTCGGCCATGGACGGTATAGCTGTCCGGGCGGCCTCTACTTATTATGCCAGCGAAGTCAATCCCGTTAATATTCCTCTTGATGAGATTCTGATGGTCGATACCGGAGATTATGTGCCTCCGGAATATGACGCGGTAATCATGATTGAAGACGTGAACTTTATTGAAGATCAGGTACAAATAATCAAACCTGCGGTTCCCTGGCAGCACGTGCGTTCCATCGGCGAAGACCTGGTGGAACAGGACATGATCGTGCCCAGTTTCACCCTTGTAGGTCCCTACGAATTAGCATCCTTTAAAACTGCTTCTGTTAAGCGAATTCAGGTGATTAAAAAACCGGTAGTTGCTATCATTCCCACCGGAACGGAACTTATCGAGAATGGGAACGAACACATGAGTCCCGGACAAATAGTGGAGTCCAACAGCCGCATGTTGGCCGCCCTTTGCCAGGAGTGGGGGGCCGAGGCCTTGCGCCATGATATTGTGATCGATGACCGTGATTTAATCAAGCGAGCGGTGGAGGAGGTTCGGGCGACAGCCGATATGATTGTCATCTGCTCCGGCTCTTCTGCCGGTACCGAAGACTATACCTCCGGCATCATCCAGGATTTGGGGCATTTAATAGTGCATGGGCTGGCTACCCGTCCCGGCAAACCCGCCATGCTGGGCATTATAGATAATAAAGCAGTTATAGGTGTGCCCGGTTACCCCATCTCGGCGCAATTCATCTTTTCGTTTTTTGCCCGTCCTGTTTTATATAAGAAAATGGGACAGGAAATTCCCCCTCCTTCTATTATAGAGTGTACAATTTCGCGCAAGCTTCCTTCTCATTCGGGGGTGGATGAATTTGTAAATGTAAGCGTAGCCAGAATATCTGAGCAGCCCATAGCATACCCTCTAAACAGAGGAGCAGGACTTAGCAGCATTCTGGTAAAATCTGACGGAGTGGTTCACATCCCCCGGGGCAATGAAGGCCTTGATGCCGGCAGCCCTTGCCAGGTGGTCTTAAACCGCAGCCGACAGGAAATTGAAAAAACCGTGGTTTGTTTGGGCAGCCATGATATGTCTATCGATTTCCTTATCGACGTCCTGCAAAGGGAACAAGGAATTCGGCTGATATCAACCAATGTTGGCAGTATGGGGGGAATCATGGCCCTGCGCCGTAAAGAAACTCATTGTGCCGGCATACACCTTTTGGATTACGATACCGGTGATTATAATGTAAGCTATCTGCAAAAATATCTCCCTGGAGAAAACGTCATTTTGATAAATCTGGTCAAGCGCCAGCAGGGACTGGTAGTTAAGCAAGGAAATCCCCTTAATATTAAATGCATTGAAGATCTCACCCGGCCGGAAGTGCGTTTTGTTAACCGGCAGAGGGGCGCCGGCACCAGGCTGCTGTTGGATTACCTGCTAAGCAGTAAGAATATAGCTTCTGGGCAAATTAACGGCTATAACCGGGAGGAGTATACCCACCTGGCCATAGCCGCAGCGGTGAAAAACGATGGCTGCGATACCGGCCTGGCTATCTATGGCAGCGCCAAAGTTATGAGCCTTGACTTTATTCCCATTGAAATGGAGCGTTATGATTTGTGCATTTTGCCGGATCTATTAAGCCCCCAACAATTTGACAGCCTGCTTAATGCTATTCACAGTTCCCGTTTCCGAAGCCTGGCCACCTCTTTCGGGGGATATGATTTAGAACTGTCAGGACAGACAATATATGAAGGCAGAAGCCAAACAATTGAATAACTAATTTTAATTTTTTGAAATTTTTCATTTATATAAATCCTTGCATTTGATATTCTTGCAGGGATTTTGCTCTTTTTGTCGAAGTATATATCGGATAGGCGTACTTAGGTATAATTATTCAAGAATGAACAAATGGGTCTGCTCCATCGGCAGATAGAATAAGCCAAAATAACAAGCCATTCACTTTATGGCAAGATCTGGTTTTTTCTTTTTGTAGCTCAAATGTAGTGTTCACCTTTCATTAGGTCTTTCCTAAGCGTATAAGGTGAAATATATGCTGTTTGATCCCCTGTGGAGGTGGTAATTTTTTGGGGAATGTGTCGTAATCATGCCCGGAAATTTGCGCTTTACGGCTGAACGCTGGCAAAAAATGCTCAATTTAATAGCTTTGTTAGCCATTCAGCAAAAAACAGGCTGTTCATTTTTGTCTGGGATGATATACTGAGTTAGTGATATTCTTAGTTTGGAGAATTTTTAAGGGGGAAAGGAGAGTGTTATTCCTATGAAGGTTACCCGTAGACAATTCTTTAAGGTAACCGGCGCCAGCGCAGCTGCATTGGCTGTCGCGGATCTTGGTTTCAATCTGGATCCAGCCCTGGCAGAAGCCAGGAAGCTGCGCATTAAAAATGTTAAACCGGTACCCACGGTTTGTCCATATTGTGCCTCGGGCTGTGGTCTGCTGGTTTATTCAGAAAGGGATGCATCCGGCAAATTTGTCAAGCTTCTCAGCGTAGAAGGCGATCCTGACAATCCTATCAACCGTGGTGCAGCCTGTGCCAAAGGCGCCGCAATGTTTAACCTTAGAGAGATTTACGATGAGGAAACCGGCAAACAGATGATCAATCCCAAGCGGGTGCAAAAACCTCTGTACCGCGCACCGGGAAGCGACAAATGGGTAGAAAAAGATTGGGAATGGATGATGACCGAGATCGCCAAGCGGGTTAAGGAAACCCGTGATAAAAGTTTCGTCCATAAGGAAAAAATTGCTGACGGCAGCGAAATTATAGTCAACCGCACAGAAAAAATAGCATCGTTAGGAGGTTCAGGCCTGGATAACGAGGAAGCGTACCTGCACAGCAAGCTGATGCGTTCCCTCGGCGTGGTATATCTGGAAACCCAGGCCCGTATCTGACACTCCGCTACGGTGGCAGGTTTGTCACCGGCATTTGGTCGTGGTGTTATGACCAACCATATAGTTGACCTCAAAAATACCGATGTGGCTCTCATTATGGGCAGTAATGCCGCTGAGAATCATCCTATTACCATGAAATGGTTAGGCGAAGCCCGGCGGGTTCGCAAGGCCAAGATTATCCATGTAGATCCCCGGTACACCCGTACTTCGGTGGTTGCCGATCTGTATTGCCCGATGCGTTCTGGAACGGACATTGCGTTCCTGGGCGGAATGATCAACTATATCATTCAGAATAATCTTTATCATAAGGAGTATGTGCTCGGGTATACCAATGCATCTTACCTGATTGCTGAAGGCTTTGATTTTAAAGATGGTCTATTCTCAGGTTATGATGCTGCGAAGAGATCCTATGATGTCAAGACCTGGGATTACCAGTATGACGCCGATGGCACAACTGTACTGAAAGATCCGACTCTTACCAATCCGCGTTGTGCTTTCCAGCTAATGGCCAAGCATTTTTCCCGTTATGATATAGACAGTGTATGTAAAATTACCGGGACCCCCAAGAACAAATATCTGGAGGTTCTAAAGTTATTTACTTCCACCAGTGCTCCCAATAAAGTAGGAACCATCCTTTATGCAATGGGCATTACCCAGCACACCGTAGGCAGCCAGAACGTCAAAGCGTTTGCCAATGTGCAGTTGCTCTTAGGTAACGCAGGTCGTCCGGGAGGCGGAATCAATGCGCTGCGCGGTGAAAATAACGTTCAGGGCGCAACCGACATGGCTCTGCTTTTCCAGTATATTCCTGGCTACATTGATTCTCCGGTTAACACCGCGGCCAATAAAGACCTGATTTCTTATGTAAAAGCTATTACTCCCGGTGCAGCAAAATTGCCGGCCACCAATATGGATGAATTCCGGGCTGCAGTAACCGCTGGTTTTCCGAATTCCGGGTTTAAAATCAATACCTCCAAATGGGCCGTGAGTACCTTGAAAGCTTGGTATGGCAAAGCATGTACCAAGGAGAATGACTTTGCGTTCCATTACCTGCCCAAGCGCGATGCGGCTAAGAACTATTCTCATATTGCTTTATTTGAAGCTATGTATAAGAAAGAAATCGAAGGTCTCTTTGTCATGGGCAGCAACCCGGTAGTGGGCGGTCCTAATGCCAACAAAGAGCAGACCGCACTGTGCAACCTGAAGTGGATGGTCAGCTGCGACTTGTGGTTGAATGAAACCGCCGATTTCTGGACCTATCAGGCCTGGGAAAGACCGCATGGCGGCACCCACCATATGGAAAAAAGAACTCCCAAGGACATTCAGACCGAGGTATTCTTCCTGCCGGCTGCTGCGGTATATGAAAAAGAAGGTACCGCCGCCCAAACCGGCCGCTGGGTACAGTATCGCTGGAAGGGTGCCGAGCCGGTCGGCGAATCCAAGTCCGACCTGTGGATCATCGACGAGATGGCCAAGGGTATTCAGAAGCTCTATAAGGACAGCACTCTGCCTCAGGATGAACCCATTAAGAATATGACCTGGGGATACGGTCATGGCGAAGAACCTGAACCGATTCTAGTCGGTCTGGAAATCAGTGGCTATACAGTGGCCGATAACAAGCCTATAGGGGCAGGTTTTGCCTCGTTAAAAGATGACGGCAGCACCGCCTGCGGAGTCTGGGTATACTGTGGTCAGATGACCAGCAAAGCGGATGGCACCCTGGACTACAAGCCGATGCATCGCGACAACAAAGATAATTCCAAGACCGGTCTGGGTCTTTATTCCAACTGGGGCTGGTGCTGGCCGGTTAATCGGCGCATAGTATATAACCGTTGTGCCATACAGCCGGACGGTGTAACTCCCTGGCCCGGTGACGATGACCGCGTCTTGATCCGCTGGGATGCAACCAAGATATCAGATCCACTTAAGCCTGAAGTAGTTGGAAGCTGGGTGGGCGACGATGTACCGGATACCACCAAGACCGCACCGCCGGAGAAGGCAGTTCCGTTCCTGATGAGACCTGAGGGTACCGGATGCTTCTTCGCAGCCAAGACCTCGTTTAAGGATGGCCCCTTCCCCGAGCACTATGAGCCCTGGGAAAGCCCGGTTAAGAATTTGATGAATCCACAGCCCTTCAACCCGGCTTCGAAGATTTGGGAGCCTGATAAACAGGGTAAAGTTGAACAATATCCATTTATCGGCACCACCTACCGGGTGGTCGAGCACTGGCAGACCGGAGCTTTGACCCGCAACCTGCCCTGGCTGGCGGAGCTTATGCCCAACATGTTCGTGGAAATAAGCGAACAGTTAGGTAAACTTAGGGGCATCGAAAACGGCGACAAGGTAATCGTATCAACTACCAGAGGCGATATTGAAGCGGTTGCCTGTGTGACCAAGCGCATTAAGCCACTAATTGTGGATGGTAAAGAGACTCACATGGTTGGAGCACTCTGGCAGTACGGATTCAAGGGCTATGCCACCGGCGACCCGGCCAACCGTCTGACCCCGCATGTCGGTGATGCCAACACCATGATTCCCGAATACAAAGCCTGGCTTTGCGATATAAGGAGGGCTTAAGTATGGCTAGATTAATGACGAATTTATATGACGTTAGCAAGTGTACGGCATGCCGCGGCTGCCTGGTAGCCT